>ENA-OPBE01000044-OPBE01000044.1-human-gut-metagenome-genome-assembly--contig:-NODE-44-length-104393-cov-3.395791_pt1 | contig 104393 bp, 129 predicted proteins | sample MGYA00241066_ERZ501448 | MGnify/ENA primary metagenome ERZ501448 (study PRJEB25962, sample SAMEA2042585) | human gut metagenome | biome: human gut; feature: human-associated habitat; material: faeces...
GACTCAGACCGTGAGCGTTGCCGGGGTGACTGCGACGGCCAACGGGTCGCTGCGGATTGCCCAATCCGCGACAGATGAGCAGTTTACAGCATGGGGAGCGGCACAGCTTAGAGTGACTGCACAGGCGGCTGGAACGTTGACAGTAAAGGCGACCGGCACTGTGCCCACCATTGATATTCCTGTGGAGGTGTTGATTGTATGATTCAGGTAGAGGGTATTTTTAGTGGGGGCGGCGACGCTCCCAGCCTCCAATCTAAGTCCGTCACCTACACCGCAAACGGTACGGCTACCATCACGCCTGATGAGGGGTATGATGCGCTGAGCAGTGTGGATGTCACGGTGGATGTGGGGGAGATGGAGAGCGGCGCGGCAAAGGAAACGTGGGTAATCAAAAGCAACGCAGCTGGCGAATTTGCGACTACGCAGATTGCATTCACGTCCAATGGGCAGAAATTTACATCTATTGGAGCGGTCTACGACGGTCTCGTTTTTAGCTTGCTATATGGTAACAATGAAATAGCTATCTTTGACCCCGGAGCGAGTGGTGGATTTGAATTCTATAACGAAGCCTACCGCAAGCTCACCTTCGACACCCCGCCCACAGGTGCACTGCTCACGTGGCTCCAATCTAATGGCATAAAGCAACCTGACGGTACCGCCGTACAAGACACCAAAGCCGTCACCATCACCTCCAACGGCACCGTATCAGTCACACCCGATGCACCGTATGATGGGTTGAGCAGTGTGGATGTCACGGTGAATGTGAGCGGTGGAGGAGGCGGTGGCGCTGGGTTTAAGGTAACGTTTCCTGCTACTGCGATGAATTGGAATTTCGTGGCCAATGCAGATTTACTCCTTTCAGATGGGACTGTAAAATCATTTTCATCGTATTCTGAGGTCAGCGGGAAAACGATTGAAAATGTTGCTGGAATACACTGCATAGGATCAAGTTCTTTTTATGTCTTAACAATGACTCTGTCTGAAGGTTCACTGGCGCAATGCACATTGGGGTCTGTACAATCAGCTACCTATAAGATAACGACTTCAAACCATACGACTATTGCTTTTTATGGGTACGGCAGAAACACTTTCTGGTGGCCTTTAGCAGACACAGTCATTTCCGCAATCGAAATGTACAACACCGACTAAGGAGGTCTATCAATGTACATCTACACAATCAAAGACAACGATGAACCAGCAACTGGCGATGTCCTTGCATTTTTGGAAGCCAACGCAACAAAGCTATCGTAACGTATGACTAAGGTGTCGTAAATAGAATACATCATACCGGCGGCATCTGCCATCGTGGTGGCAAAGCTATAAGAACACATTTTGATAGGGCTAAACGCCCAGAAAGGAGCAAACCAAGGAAAAATATCTAACCAAGGATATTGAACTCACGGTCAATGCAGATATTGTGTTGACCGTGGGGTCAATCCCCACTTCAAAGAAAACTTCCATTATCTATAATAGTAGTGATGGAAAATACTACTTATGGAGGTAAAAATGGCTTACGAGGAAATTTTAACTGTGAATAGTTCAATTCAATCAAAGAGAACAACGAAAACAATAGCTAATAGCAGTACAGAAGTTCTAAAAGATGGAGAACTTCTGATTGTTAGAGATGGAACTAATCCTCCTACCTTGCGTGCAGGAGATGGGACTACTCAAATTAAAAACTTGAAAGATATTACCCCTGTTGAGGAATTGAAAAAATATCTTCCTCTCACTGGAGGAACCTTGACAGGCAACCTCAATGGTAAATATCTTTGCGGCACTTGGTTACAAACCACTGCTGCTTCAAACTTAGGAAAGACACCTCCTGCTATTGCTGTTTTAGATAGTTCTGGATGGATTTATAAACGAGCTCCTGCAGAAATTTTGGAAGATATAGGAGTTCCAGAAGCAATTCAAGCTGCTATTGGCGATGCCATAGCAGGAAGTTATTGAGGAGGGAAGATATGGCAAATAAGCATGGAACTCTTACTTCTTTATTTTCTGATATTGCTTCATCAATTAGAAAAGTTACGGAAGCCGATGATAGTAAAAAAATTGTAGCTGATGACTTTCCTGAACAGATTCTTCTTTTAGGAAATTCTGTGGCTACTCAATGGAATCAAAATTATGATAAAGTTCTTTCACCAACTGTAAAAGAAAAAACCATTAGCGTAATTCCAAAAGCAATGTGTTATTATGATGGATATTGGCTTGGAGTTGGAAGCGATAGCAGCAATAATACTCATTATAAAATATATGGAACAACTATGGGAGACCTCACTTTTACTCAATTTGCTGCTAATAGAGCATACTCCCTTACTGGAATTGAGTGTGATGGAACGAAGGTTTTTATTTGTTGCGAAAGCAAAAGTAGTTCTTATAAAGGAAGAACAATTTTGACGTTCTCTCTTAATGATTTTAAGTCTACTGGAACTAATTATACATATTATGCTCCATCCATTACCACTGAATATGGCTTTAATGGCATTTGTAAAAAGGGAGAAGATAGTGCAGGATTAGCGCCCGCTGTTTATATTGCTGGAGGAGCGAATGGAAAGGGATTGATTGATCGTTTTCTGAGTTCTAGTTCTAGTAGTCAATATTGGATATATAACTCAATACCAGGGGCTTTTATTAGTTGTTGCCAATCTCGAATTGAGGGCGGAGGAACAATAATTGATAGACCCTATTTTCTAACTAATAATGGATATCTCGGTTTTTTGAGAAACTATAATACTATGGAATTATATTGTCTTACTTTTGATTATTTACAAGGGGCGACAATGGTACGCTATTTGAATAACTATATAGTCGTAGCCTGTAAAAAAACTGATGGAACCTATTTATATTTTTTCACTACAGATCTTGACCTTGTTACTAGTTTCAAAATTACAAGTGATGATTTTTCTGTAATTGGTATGGCATATGTCAACGGACTTTATACAGTTATTGGCACCACCAATCTACATGAAACTAAAGTTTGGCAAACAGCTAACATATTTGACCACGGAATTTTTGGGCAAACAATAGAGGTTAGTTCTATAGCAAAGGCAATGGCAACAGGAAATAATAATATTTGCTTATTATCTAATAATGTTCAAGGAACAGTTGTTAAAAAATCTCTGATAACACTTACCTAATAAAAATTTAGGATTGTTAGGAATCAAAAAATTCAATTTTATCATTTGCTTAAAATAAAATGCTTTCTAAAGAAAGTAAAAATAAAAAGGAGGACTCAAAATGTCTAAAAAAGTATTTCTAAGCCCCTCAAATCAATATAATAACCGTTATGCCTACGGTGACACAACCGAGGGCGTACAGTGTGGTAAGATTGCGGAGGCTTGTAAGACCGCACTAATCCGTAATGGTATTGAGGTTATGCTGATGCATGATGAGTCAATGCAGGAAAAGTGCCAGAAATCTAACGCTTTCGGCGCCGACCTTCATGTTTGTATTCATACCAACGCCTTCAATGGCTCTGTAACTGGAACTCGTATGTTCTACTATGTTGATGGCGGAGAGGGTCATAAAGCTTGTAAGGCTATTTTTGCCCAGCTCGCGCCTGTGACGCCTGGTAATAGCGAAAGCATTCGCGCTAACGCCTCTCTCTACGAAGTAAAAGTTCCTTCTGCACCTACCGCCTATTGTGAGTGTGAATTCCACGACAATGCGAATACGGCAAAATGGATTATTGAGAATACAACTTTGATTGGTGAGACTATTGCTCATGGTATTTGTGATTACTTTGGGATTAGTTTTGATGATGGTAAAGCTCCCGAAGTAGTGCCTACTCCTGCTCCCTCTAAGAAGTCCGTAGATGAGTTAGCTCGAGAAGTAATTCGTGGTGAATGGGGCAATGGTTCCGACCGTCGTGCTCGTTTGGAGAGCGCCGGCTATGACTATGATGCCGTACAGAACCGCGTAAATGAAATTTTAGAGGGCGCGCCTTCTACTCCTAAGAAGTCAATTGATGAATTGGCTCATGAAGTAATTCGTGGAGACTGGGGTAATGGCTCTGCTCGTCGTCAGGCTCTTGAAAGTGCTGGATATGATTATGATGCGATTCAGAATCGCGTAAACGAAATTTTAGGATAAAATCGTCTCCCCAGGCCTAAAACCTGGGGAGTTTTTTTATTTGAAATTTTTCTAAATTTTTGATATAATATTTATAGAAAAAAGGGAAATAAATATTAGTGCTGAAAGGAGATAGGCAAATGAGAGACATACCTGCAAGACAATTTGGTCTTTTTACTGTAGTAATAGAAGATTATATCGAAGGCCATGAAAAACTTTTTCAAACTTTTTCCGATGCTTTTGATTATATTTCTAAGTATGCTAAAGGTGCTGAAATCTTTGAAGTTGAATCAGATAGCTTTAGAGTAGTTTATACTTTTGTTTCTCACAAAACAAACGGTTATATTAAATTTGCAACAGCAACCGTTCGCGCACATTTATTTACTTATGATGAGAATAAACCCTTAATTACTCATGATTATATGTGGACATATGATGAAAATAATGGAAAAACCGGGCATTTACAATAAGCGCGTGTTAAAGGAATGGAGGCAAAGGAAGAATGAACGTTTTTGACATGACAAAGGAAGATTTCAAGAAAGTGCCAGAAAGAGGCGGATGGTCAAGAGATATTGGAGAATTTAACGCGTTGGTTATTATCCCGCAGGACTATCCACACGACAGTGGATGGATGTGTATGGATTTCGTTGCGGTTAGCAAAAACGGCGAGCCGATTTGCAGACTTTCCGGATGTTCCGATGTATTGAACCTTGACGGAATTGGTGGATATGGGAATCGGCGAGCTGGCGAATTTCCAAGCAGTATCGAGCCGAAGGGATGGAGTATTGATTGTCTGCCTTGTGGCTATTTGCGGTTGTTTAGCCGTAGTACAATGACCGCAGGACCAGCACTAAGCAGTTTTGAAATTTATGCAAAGTAAAGGAGGCATAACAATGGATGTTAGGGAAAAGCTGGTGGGGCTGGTAAAGCGTGCAATTATTGATTGGAAACACGGAGATGTGAGCGAATGGATTGCCGACCATCTTATCAACAATGGTGTAACGGTGCAGGAGTGGGTTTCGGTCGATGATAGGTTGCCGGAAATTCCTGAAGGATGGGCAGAAAGTCCTGAGCCTGTGTTGTATATGATGAAAAACACAAAAACTATTTACGCAGGCTATTATGGCGAAGGTGGCGTGTGGAAAGATAAGTATTTCAGACAATATACAGATAGTCGAAATGGAGTAGATGCTGATGATGTGCTTTGTTGGATGTACCAACACGATTTGTCCAAGCTGCCGAAAGGAGAATAAACTATGAAGAAGTGTGGTGAAGACTGTATTCCTTGTTGTGACTATTGTAAGTATGTAGTTCATGAAGTGATTGAATTTGAAAGTGGTAAATGTATAGGTAGCCCTATTTTTTGTAAATTACACCTGGATGAAGAGCATAGACAGTTAGCGAGGAGATGTAGTTATTGCGAGGACTTTTGGTGTATGAATGCTGAGAAGGAGGAATCTTAAATGGAATCTATTTGTGATGGTTGTCTGTTGAAGGACTATTGCTACTGGAACGGCAAAGTTAACTTCATTGGCTGTGAGATGAAGCGAACCAGTAATACTGATACCTGTGTAGCTTGCGGGGCTCCTGTTCCAGAAGGTACTCAGGTTTGTGGAAAGTGTGGAGGGCGCAATGAGTAAGCAAAAAATAACGAGTCCTTTTTATGGACTTTTTCGAGGTTGTCTTCGATTCAAAATTAGAGACATAAAGTATATTCCTTCTCGTCTTTATTATTTCTTCAAACATGGATTTTCTCAGACAGCGCGATGGTCATTCGATAGTTATTTTATTGAGATGATGAAACAGATTTTGGTAGAATTTAGGGATAATAGCTGGGGCTACCCTATTCTCAATACGGACCTAACTGATGAAGAAAATCAGCGAGAATGGCGCCGAATTCTCAATCGAATGTTAACGCTTCTCAATTTTATGGATAAAGATGATAAGATGTATGATAATATAAGTTTTGAGGAACAGTGTGCAATGATGGATAATGCGAAAGAGGAATTTTTTGATTTATTCTGCAAAAACTTCTATCATTTTTGGGACTAAGGAGGACAAAAATGAGTGAGATAACTTTTGATAAGACCGAGTACGAATCCGAAAAAGAAATGTGGGAGGATATTACCTCTCTAATAAAAATTTTGACGCGCGCTGGGTATGTAATGAAGTTTTGGTGCGATGAAAAGTCTCTTGGTATTTATTGCTTGGAGTTTGACTATGCAGACCCCGTGCTGGCTAAGAAAGAATTGATATGGGAGGATATTGAGTAATGGCTAAGGTGTATAAGTTGACTTTTTATGCCGTAGACCCCAATGACTATTATGACAACGCATTTCATCTGTTTTCCCAAATGACAAGTAGAGAAAATCGAAGCGGAGTTTTCTTTAGGGCAGAAGAAAGTGAGCTTATAACTTCGGAGGAATTTCGATGGAAAGATTCTTGCCCACTAAATTACTCAGATGCTTCTAAGGAGGACTTTGAGGGGTATTTTCAGAAGAAAACTTGAAAATTTTCTAAATATAGGCTATAATATATATAGAAAATGAGAAAGGGGAATTGAGTATGCTGAGAGTGAGGTCGGTTTGGGTTTTAAGTTATCGTATTCCTGGTACTGTTGAAGTATATGAAGATTATGATGAGGCAAAACAGGCAGGAATCAATTATATTACATATATTGGAGACGATTGTGGCTGGGACACTGATGAAATCAATGACGAGATTTCTGAATTTAATCGTTCTGACTATTGTGAAACAGTATCGCTTCAACTTTGTGGAGTAAAGGAGGCGCGCCAGTAATGCCATATACTCGTCCCAAATATAGCAAAGAACTAACTCAGCGCTGGACTGTCAAAGCAATGATTGTATTGGCGGAAGCGCAGAGAGATATGACAAGTAAAGAAATCCAGCAAGGAGATTTAGAGCTTACTGGAGTGACTCCCCAAAAGATGGCTCGAATTTTGAATGAGTTAGTTGATAAGGGCCTCGTGATGAAGAGTAAGGGCAAATCAGGCCTTATGCATTATAAGGCGATGGGAACAATTCTCAAAGAGGGCTATGTGCCTGCTGAGATGGTTTATTAAGAAAGGAGAAGTCAAATGGTTCGTTATAAAGTAGTTTATTGGGATGATAGTGAAAAAGAGGAGCGTACTTTCAAAGGTTGGGCGAATGGCTCAACTTACGCAGAGGGCGCGCAGGTCATCGAGAAGTATTATGGTGGTGATGATATCTTGAATATGACTATCGCGCTCTATGAGAATTATGAGGATGAATTGATTGAGGATGGATACTTTGAAGGCTTTGGTAGCGACCAGGAGGATATTTGATGACACTTCAAGAATTTTTCGACACTGACTACTTCAAGTCTCTTGTGTTTGAGGCTAATTGCTATCGCGCTCTTGAGCGCGGTGGAGTAGATAATTGGACCTGGTATGGTGAGTCGTATACTGACTACTGTAATGAGTTAGGAGCCGATTCTATTGATGAAGTTGCTGACCAGGAAATTCGAGCTACAAAGGCGGTGTATAAGGATGACTAAGCAGGAAGCTATTGTTGGAGTTCTGGAGAGACTTAGTTGCCAAACAGCGGAGCGAATCGCTGGAATGGCGATGCAGATGTATCAATTCAAAATAACCCCAGCCCAGGTCTTGGGTACAATGCGCGCGATGGTAGCAAGAGGTCAAGCAGGCTCCTCAAAGAATGAGTATGGGAAGACGGTTTATTGGTTGAATAAGGAGAAGTAAGATAGATGAATATTAAGTTGATTTGTGATACTTTAGAGTATTGTGCGAATAGAAACGAGTGCCAGTTTTGTCCTTGTGGTGGGTCATTGGAAGAGTGTAATGCGATTCTGCTTGAGGGAGCGCGCCAGCTACGAGCCCAGAAGGCAACCATTAGGAGCCTCCTAAAAGCAACCGAGTACCATCGGCAAATGAATGGAGCTCTCCTAAAAGCAGTAGATGAACTCACAGAGGCAAGCGCATTTAGGGAGGACTAAAATGGACGAGACTGGAAGAGACCTTTTGAGATATGGACGTCTGGTAATCTCTAAGGAGCATTTTGATAGTGATGGAACGCCTATTAGAATCAGAATTTTCCACCATAGCGACCAGTATTGGTATACCGAAATGAAAAACGGAAAGTTTATTGATATTTATGGACTAAAAAATATTTGAAAGGATAAAAAAGATGAAGAAGATTATTAGTATAGCTATGGCATTTGTGATGATTGTAATGCTTTGGGGTTGCGCGCCAAAGAAAACTACTGAGGTCGCGCCGATTGCGCCGTCTACTAAGACAGAGACAACTCAAAACTCTATTGATTACGATATGATTAATGCCTGTGATGCTTTAATTAGAGAGACTTATGGCGATAGAGCAATGACTTCTGTCGAAAATGGTCAATTTATCGTAACAATTCTTGAGCCTAATCTAACCTCTGCAATGATTTATGGAACTTCTGGTTTAGCAGAAGCTTATGACGAACTAAGTATTGCTTGTTGTGAAGCAACGGGACTTGATACTCTGGTAGGAGTTGGAGATAAGACTGGAGAAATTATTTATGCCAGTTTTAATGGAGTAGATATTACAGCTTACGCTAATTAAGATTTAGGACAGGGCGCGAGCTCTGTCTTTTCTTTTAGGACAAAAGTACCAAATTATAGGACGTCGGGCTGAGTAAGCTTACTTATAATTGGGAGGTGAGAAAATGAAGATTAAATATGATAATATGATAAAGACCTATCTTGATGATAAGATGGATGATAAGCTTCGAGGTTATTGTAGAGAAAAAGGAATTACGATTAGTGATTTTTTGAGAGAGCTAATTGATAATTTTTTCAATCAGCAAATTGAACAAGGAGAGAACTAATGGATTTTTGCGTATATTCTAAAACATTAGCTTACTATCTTAGAACCCAAGGTTTTCAGATAAAAAAGACAGCACCTAATTACAAACAACCAGAGGAAGATGTCTACTATTTTGAAAACACTGAGGAATTAAGCAAAGCTGTAAAAAGCTACATAAGCAAACATAAGCAGGAGAGAAACAATGGAAAAGAAAAAGTATCCAAATCAAAAATCAATAAGGATCGGAGCTAAAGTACCGATTTCTAACGGCACTTCTTATCAACGGATACCTACAGAAATTTTACCTACTATCTGTAATCTTAGTCAATGGGGATTGAAAGTCTGGCTTTATCTAAATAAAAATAAAGAGGATTTTGAGATTAGTTTATCTCCCCAAGCAGTACTAAATTTTTATGAGATAAAAACAGATAGTCGAACAAGCGTAAGGCGAGGTATCGAAGAATTATTTGATAAAGGGTATTTAGTTGAAGAAGAGGATGGCTTAACTTTTTTCCAAATTCCAAGAGATAACTTTACAAAGTAAACAGATGGGTTTGCCATCTGTCTTTTGAACTATTTTTTTATTTTTGATTTTTATTTTTTGTATATATTTTATATTATATATACTCAACACAAATTGTCCCGCTGACGGGTCAAAATGACCCACTTTGTGTCAAAATGACCCGATTTTCTGTGTCAAATTGACCCGTTTGCGGTTCAAATTGTCCCGCAATGTGTCAAATTAGCCCGATTTTGTGTCAATTTGTCCCGTGCGCGAAGAAAAATAAATTTGAAATTTTCCCAAAAAAGCTATATAATATATATAGAAAGTGAGAGAGAAAGGAGTTTCAAAATGATTAAGGCTATTATTCTCGATGATGGTTACAACTCCAAAGATGTGGTAGTAAAGTTTGGGAAGAACTATGAGTGTGTCTCTCTTGTGTATTTTCTGAATTCACTCTGTAAAAGTCATCTCTCTGATTATGAGGTAAAGACTGCTCATTTAGAGGATATTACTGGTGAGGCAACAGTGGGATGGTTTGAAATTCTAAGTAATATGAGTCTTCATGCGTCTGCTATTCAGTCTTGTGAGGAGTTTGAGAATCTTTGGAAGTCTGACGAAGTTGTAGATGGAATTGACCTGTATTGAGAAAGGAGAACTTATTATGAAGTATAACTATTTTGAGGTTCCTACCCAGGTAAAATTTTGGGATATTGATGGTAACCACTATATTGGAGGAATCGCTTATCGGAACGAGATTATCTGCGGGTGTTGCGGAGGTATTTTCGATATTAGCGAAATCTATGAGTCCGCGCCGAGTACGCTTGAGGAGGGCCCTATTGTTGTCTATGATTGGGTAGATATTAGCTCTAAAATTCGTGTAGGTGATAACTAAGAAAGGAGAATTCCAATGGTAGATACTCAAAAAGTTCGTAGCGCTTGGCTCCATAAGTCTGATTTTTGTGCTGAGGACTGGATGCGGCTCCTTGATACATTTGATGTGGATGAGGATATTCGAGACCGAACTTTTGCAATTGATGTATGGGACGCGCAAGCTATTGCGAAGCCGGCGCGAGAGGAGGATTATTGATGTATCTTTGGGTTGATGATATTAGAACTCCGCCCTGTGACGATTGGCTGTGGGCTCGTTCTGTAAAAGAAGCGATTACCGCCATTAAGTCCTATGAGAGAAGTTTTGCCACTGACACTATCTATATTAGTCTTGACCATGATGCTGGTGACTTCGGGGCAGATGGAGGAGACTACATTCGCGTTTTGGACTGGCTTGAACAGACAGGAATTGTAGATACTGGATATTTTTTCCATCTTCATACTCAAAATCCTGTGGGAAGAGAAAACATGGAGAGGATTATTAGAAAGAATGGATGGAGGTTAGTCAGATAATGGTTAAGGTGAAAGTATATCTTAAAACCGGACAATGCTTTGATGTTGTCGCTAAAAAGATTTGGTGCAATTACAGCACCTTTACAGGGGAACTAACTTCATTCAAATATGAAGATGGTTTAGAAGTTCCAATCTATCTTGATGTTACGCAAGTTGTTGCGGTTGTACAGCTTCAGGACGATGGAGGTGAAAACGATGCGGTTGATTGATGCGGAAAACACAAATCTCCTAGACGCTATTGGACGTAATGCGTTTAGGAATAGACAAGATATTATTGATTTGATTAATAACCAGCCAACGGTAGATGCTGTACCTATGGTACACGGACGATGGGTACATCTTGGTGGAGATGAGTGGTGTTGCTCTGCGTGTGGTTTTGTTATTGCTACTGAGGGCAGTTGGGATAAGCCTACCAAAAAGTACTGCGAGGACTGCGGCGCGAAAATGGAACAAGAGGTAAGATGAATGATTAATCTTGAGAATTACGGGCTATCTGATTATGAGTCTGGTGTATATTCTGACTTGTTGGAAGTTTATCCTTAACTGAATAATATGACGATAGACCAGATGAAAGTTTTTGCTGATAGTCTTTATGTTGAAGTGTGTGGACTTCGAAGTGAAGCAGAAGATATTGATAATTGGATGCACGTTCTTGAAAATTTTATTGGAACGATTCAAGAAAGAGAGGATTGTAATGATTGAAAGTCTATATAAGCCGTTCCAAAAGTGGAGCGAAAAAGGAAGGATTTTCGTTTTTAGCGACCCTCATTTCGAGGATGAAGACCTCGTAAATATCTATGATGACCGGCCCTCTGCGGATGAACTAGTGCGCCGTATCAATTCCAAAGTTGGGAAATGTGATACGCTTATTTGTCTTGGCGATGTCGGCGCGCTCTCTTATGTTCCTTTGTTGAGAGGATATAAGGTTTTGGTTATGGGCAATCATGATGCAGGTAGGACTATTTATGAAAGAAGAGTATATACAGCGCGCTATTCCGCCTCTGAATATACGAAGAATGAAGCGCTCAATAATATGAAAATTTTTTATCCTAATTGTAAGTATACAATTAGGAAAGAGGTTAGTTTTCGTTTTGAAGAATGGGTAGTTACGGCAGACAACGGACTTTTTGATGAAGTATATGAAGGCCCCGTTATGATTTCTCCAAAGCTCCTATTGTCTCATGAGCCTGTTGGTCTTTTGGGCGGATGGGCAATGAATATTCATGGTCATGTTCATAACCGTATGGAGAGAAATAGTATTTGTCATTATAATGTTTGTGCTGATTGCCATGATTATCTTCCTTTGAATCTAAATCAATTCCTAAAGTCAGGAGCTCTTTCCAAAATTTCTTCTATCCATCGTCAGACGATTGACGAGGCTACCGCGCGGTGTAAGAAGCGAGGTTATCGCCTAACCAGTCCCAAAAATAAGTAAAAGAAACGACTACGCAGATGCCTGCGTAGTCTATTTTTATAATTTGAAATTTTCTTATATTTATAGTATACTATATATAGAAAGTGAGAGAGAAGTAAACTAAGTCCTCCTAATTATTGCGAGCCTAAGATTTTGCTTTCTCACTTTTTATACGAAGGTTCCGCTAAGCTCCAAAGTGATTGTGGCGTAGATTAAAGCGTGAGCAGTTAAGGGGTCACCGCCTTCAACTTATATGATATGAAAGGAAGATAAAAAAATATGACTCGTTATCATTACATTAAGAAGGCTATGTATCTCCAGTATCGGCTGGCAATGCTTCCTACTACTACGAACCGTCATTATGAGACTTCCTATGCTAAATTTAATTCAAGAGTTCCTTACCCTCCCTTCGCAAATGGCGCGCAAACCTATCAGGAGGCCTGGGACCTCATTTGTAAAGCATTGAGAAGTATTGAAGGTTTGGAGGATTTGAAGTAAGAAAGGAGAATTAAAATGAATGAAACCGTAAAGATTTGGTTGGAGGACCTTATCAATAAAGAGATTGATGATGTTCTGGATGATATTGAGAGTAGAAAAACTTGGTGTCTTGAAATTAGTGATAAGGAGGCTCTCCAGATACTATTAGATAGACTATGTCTGGATAATGAATATCTTGACGCACTAAAGACCCTTAAGAATCGTATCGAGAGAGAAGACCTCTAATTCCATCGGAAAATCTTTACGAGAAGCCTCGATAGATTTTTAGAGAGATTAGATGTTCAGAAGAAAGATAACAATTAGAGTCTGGAAGAGAAATCAAAAGCTCTAATTTATTGAGGAATAGAAAGGAGATTCGTTTGAATACTATTTTATTTTGTATTTTGGTGGCGATTGGTTTTGCTGCTTTTGTTTTTCTCGGATGGTCATTCTGTAATTGGATTGATGGCTATAAGGATGCTGGTGTGAGAATGTCTTTTGGAGAGTTCAGACGAATTTATGAGCTCGCGCCGAGTAAGTGGGATAGATACAGTGATTATACTTATCGTCGTAGAGAGTGGATTTCTGATGATAGAGAAGACTTTGGTAAAATCTATATTTCTACGAGTATTGCAATGAAAACACTCTTTGACTTTTGGAGACTTCTTCTTTGGTTGGAAAGGCGGACAAGACAGCACGAGCGAGAGATGCGTTTCAAAAAGGAAAAGGCCTCCCTTAAAAGTTTGAGTATTATACTCGAAAAAGATGCAGAGAATATTCGTAGAAAATTGAAAGAGGAAGAACAGAAAGCTGAGAGGCTTCGGCAAGAAGTTATTGATAGATTAGGAGGTAATAAGTAGTGGCCATATTCATCGTGAGTGACCTCCACCTCGGGCATTCGAAAGACTTCATCTACGGCGCGCGAGGCTTCGAAAGTGTTGAAGATATGAATGAGACTATTATTCGTAAGTGGAATGAGGTAGTGGATGAAGAGGATGATGTATATGTGCTGGGAGATTTGGTGATGGGGCCGGAGGTAAATCTTCAAATGCTTCGAAGGTTGAAGGGCTGGCTTCATATTGTAAGAGGAAACCATTGCACTAATACTCGCTGGGATTTCTATCAGAATCTTCCGAATGTAGTAGAAGCAGATAATAGTCTTTATCTCTCCTATGACGGTTATAAGTTTTATTTATCCCACTATCCGACAATTACAACGCGCGCTGATGCCGGTAAGCCATTGAAGAAGTGTTTGGTGAATTTGTGCGGGCATACTCATACAAAAGACCCGTTTGAAGATTGGGGAATTGGAATGATTTACCATTGCGAGGTAGATGCGCACGACTGCGCGCCGGTTCGGCTTGAAGATATTATTACAGACTTGAAACAAAAGATGAGCGACCGCGCCGATTAAGCGTGGTCGTTTTCTTTTTTAGATTTGAAATTTTTTATATTTTAGTATATAATATATATAGAAAGTAGGAAAGGAAGTATAAGAATGAATTATAACTGGCTTGATAATTTCAAAGGAGTTAAAGTTGATTTTACTCCGAATTTTTCTGATTATGGTTATTGGGCTTTTCTTGATAATGAGGGTATGCTTGTAATTGGGGAAGAGCGAGGGCGTTATGGAGGACAACTCTATCGAGGTCCTTGGAAGGGAGAAAATACCCCTTATCTTTCGGATATAAAGAAAGAACAACCTAAACTTTTTTCTAAAATAACGAACTTTTATGAAAGAGAGTTTGGAAATTTGACTTTGGAGAAAAAGAAAACAACTAAGACAGTTTATGTATCTTATTCTGTATTGAAGACGGTAGAGGTTCCAGAGGATTGGAATGATAGAGAAATTAAAGGTTATCTTGAAGGGATTGCGCCTGAGAACTATGTTGATATGGTATATGATGTAGAGGAGGATTAAAGATGGCAAATATAAAGTTTGAGATTGATGGGAAGATTTATGATTTTGCTCCCGATAGTTTTGTAATTGATAATGAGGGGAATATTATTCTAAAGTCGAAGCCATCGGCGGAGAAAAGGAGTCCTTTTGAGAGAGTTGGCGAGGGAGAAAGTTTTTATTTTATTGGTGGTAATGGAGATGTAATGACGCTCAAAGAGAATTCTTTGTGTTTCACTGGAAAATATCATAATTGCGCTAATTACTGTACTGATGAAGAGCTTCTTCGACGGCGCGCTCTCTATGAAAAGCTTGAACGGTGTTTGTGGCGTTTTTCTATGGAGAATGGTGGAAGTGGAGATTATTATCCTATTTTACACAAATCATCTCGTTGTTGGAATGTAGCGAGTACTTCTGCCCAAAAATTCGGGCCTTCTTTCAAGACTATTGAAGCTTGTCAGCGGGCAATTGAGGAAGTAATAAAGCCTATGTTGGATGGTGTTGCTGAGGAGGAAATCTTTTCGTGGAGAGGAGTCTAAGATAGATGACAAGACTTGATTGTGCGATAGAGCTTTTGGGACTCTTGTGTATGGCCGTTTCTGAAAATAAAGTAAATATTATGGATAAAGTTGAAGCAGTGGCGCGGGCTATTATGGAGCTTGGAAGAAGCGAAGGAACTGGCGCTAAGTAAGAATTAGAAAGGTTTTTGCTAAGGGATTAAGGAGGAGTAATTATGACACCTGAAGAATTTGCTAAAAGGGCACAGGAAATTTATGAAAAGAATGAAGGCCAGGCAGAAGCAAATGGCCATATTGATATGGACCGTCTTATGGTTGAATGTCTTGAAAGTTTGGGTTATAAAGATGGATGTGATATTTTGTTCAGTATGACTCATATTTGGTATTCATAAGAAAAGACCTACTTCGGATTGAAGTAGGTCCTTTTTTCAAAAGTCTTGAGTTATAATTAGGTCTAATTGGCGCGAGAGCCATTCGGGATTTATGAGAGAGGAATCTGTGTCCCAGATTAGGAGTAGAGGAATTTTATGGGAAAGGGCGTAGTTATCTTTTATGGTGTTGACTTGTTGTAGGCGTTGGGGATTAGGGGCGCGAGAGGTATCGTGATATCGCTCTTCAACTAAAACGACGGACCCGCGCCAAGTAAGCCTCAGCTTCCACAGTAATGGATACCCCAAAGGAGATAGACAATCTCGATAGGACACATTTAGAGAGTAGGGGATTTTTAGTTCCTCTAAAGTAGTAATAATTTTTTCCATTAGTTTTGATTGTCTCATAAAGCCTCCAAAATTTAGTGTTCAAAAAATTATAACGGTATTGAAGTCCCGTTTACTTATATTCGGAAAGCAAAGCGGGAGAAGTAATTATAATAAGTAAAATTTTTTGGGTACGCTTTAGGCGTACTTATTTTTTTGGGAAAAATTTTTTGAGAAAAAGGCGTACATATTATGTGTACATATAGAGGGGAGAGTAGTAGGGAGTAGGAAGAGAGGGAGTAGTAAGAGAGGGAGTAAAAATAGAGGTGTATGAATATAAGTACGAATAGAGCGTATAAGTAGAGAGGGCAGAAATAGAGGGAGTATGAATAGAGGGGGTAAGTAAAAAGGCGTAGAAATATAAGTACAAATAATGCGTACATATTAGGTAAGCAAAAGGGCGTACTTATAGAGCGTATAAGTCTTTCTTAGTTATAGGAAGAGACTATCTGCATAAAAACGGTACTGCCAAGGGACGTCCAAGGGCGACATATAGGAATAGGTCGGTATATATAAGAGTCTTTAGAATTGAAAAAGGGTCTGGCGCAAATTTCATTAGTAAGCAAATTTTATAAATATAATATGTAAGTAAAATGCGTACTTATAGAGCGTACTTATGGAGCGTACTTATAGAGCGTACTTATAGAGCGTAGTTAGCGCGGTGTCAAATTTTTCTTTGATTCTATTCTACCAAATTTTCAGAGCGTTGTCAAATTTTCAAAATTCTAAAAAAAGAGAGGGGTAGGAATAAATCCTACTCCTCTTTTCTTCTTAGTGGGCCTTAATGTAGCCGCGCTGAGCGCTCTTCTTGCCCTCGACCTTTACATCGACCTTCTCCACGGTACCATCCAGCACAAAGGGCTTCAGGAGAGAGGGAACAGATGCGACCTTTACCTCATCGGTAAGGCCAGCTGCCTCAATGAGCTGGGCGGCGGTCATACCCTCGTCGCCCATCACATCCAGCAGAGCCTTGCGGATGGGAGCCTTCTCATCCTCAGCAGCCTGCTTCTTCTCCAGAACCTTCTGAGCACGCTTTGCGTTGGTCTCATTCATCTTCTCGATAAGCTCGGTAGCCTTAGCCATCAGCTCATCATTCATCTCACCATTGGAAATAGCAGTATAGAACTCGCGATTAGTCATAAAATACCTCTTTCTGCTCCTCATTGCTTTATAAAGATAAAAGAATTTACGACCTAAAATTTGACAAGTGGCTTGATGCGCCGTAGCCGTTTTCTTTTGGAGCTTATTCCCAGCTTAGGAGCGTTTTATTTTTTTTAGTCTTCCTTGACTTTCTATATATATTATAGTGGTTTTTTTAGATTTTTTCAAATTTTATAATACGAAAGAAAAGTTTGACATCCAGCTTCCAGCTTATAAGTTGTAGCTTATTCGTAAAATTTGACACACAGCTTCCAGCTTTCCAGCTTGTTTGTAGCTTATTTGCGCGCCCGAAATTTGACAAGGTATAAAATTTGACAGTGGCCGGCGCTGAGTAAGATTTGGGAGTAAGAAAATTTGACTTTAGTGATTTAGCGCGCTAAAGTGGGAGTAGAAAATTTTTCGTAGAAAATTTGACAAAAATAAAATTTAGACGATATTCGTCTAAAAATAAAAAAAGAAACGGCGTACTCGGCGCCGGCACTTAAAAGTTAATAAAAAAACTTTTCCGCAATAGTATTCGACACTTCACACTCAAACCATCCATAAACTTCGTGCCTAGTTCTTAATTCTTCAAGTGCCTCTTCTCTTGACTCAACCATCCCACCCATAAACAAATAATCTGTGACCCAAGTTTCTTCGGCACATACATTCATATCGGCATTATAATAGAATCTCATTCGTTTTCAAAAGCCGTCCTTTCCTCATCTTCACAAATATAGTCATCATCTGCATCCCAAAAATAGCCAAAATCGTCGCATTCTTCCAATGGATTTTCAATACCACATTCGCCTTTTTTGTAGTATGGACAATCCCATCCATTAGCAGGACAATAAATTTTTTTCTTTCTCATATGACCTCCTTTTAATTGTGTCATTTTCTCTTGTTTATATATATAGTATAATATATATTCCCTAACTTGTCAAGTATAAAATTTATTAGACGAACTTCGTCTAAATTTTCTCCGAAAAAAACTTCACCACCCTAAAGTGGTGAAGTCCTCTAAATTCAACGAATTTTAAAAGTATTTTTCGCTTTATAATAAGTTGCGCTTTCGCCCTCAACAGTGAATTTTCCTTGTTTGGTGTCAATGGTAAAAACCTTTTTGACTTTTCGAGGAATGGAACGGCGAACGGTATAATCTCCAGTGATGTCTGCCCCTTTTTCCAAACAATGAAACAGAATTTCGGTTTCTATCAATGTATCAGAAAGGGCGGTGTGGTCTTCGGAAAAATAGGGGTCTTTTCTAATGTATTGCGTAATGGTTTCGGCGGTAGTAGAATAGTTTCCGCTTTCGGTAAAAGCGCCATGTTCTTCTGCCCATTTGAAAAAGTTTCCATCCATCATAAAATGATGAACGAAGCCCCTAATATCGGAAATAGGAATGGTGTCAAATGGATTTATACATTTGAACCAGTCACAATTGAAATTGAACACTTTTTCATCAAAAGATGAATTATAAGCGAATGCTCGCTCTACATCAAAGGCTTTGAAATCTCGTGCCATTGTTTGGGTAATATAGCCGAATTTATCCATAATAATTTCACGGGAGCGCATAGCCTTTATATAAATAGGGCGTTTTTCTGCATAATAAGCCGATGCAAAGGCCATTGTATTATGCCATACCTGTTCCACGATAAACTCCCGCTTTATAAGCGTTTCTCCGCTTTCACTATCGGCAATAAGATAGCCGATATTGTAACAGAAAGGCTTTTCAAGGGAAGTTGTTTCCGTGTCGAAAACGCAAATATTCATTTTTTCAATCTCCATTCAAAAATTATTATAAGGGTTTACCGTCGTTCTCCTTACATTATCTATTATATCAGATTTTCCGAAAATGTCAAGAACTTTTTTCAAAAAATAAAAATTAGACGAACTTCGTCTAAAAAATAAAAGAGGGGATAATATAAAATATTATCCCTAATAATTTTATTCAATCCCCCATTCCTTGAAAAGTCTCAAGTCTCCATTCTGTCCAATTTCGAAAAGTTCATATTCTTTTTCCCAGAAAAACTCTTTTGCATTTTCAACAGAAGTAATGCAAATGGGGATATAATCGGGAACTTCGGAATTTTTATACGATGGAAAATACTTTATGACAAGAATAGATTTTGGGAAGTTCATTTTATTTTCTCCTTTCCTTTTGTAAATAAAGTATAACAGATTTTTCTTTATTTGTCAAGTATAAAATTTCTTAGACGAACTTCGTCTAAATTTTTCTCCGAAAAAAAGAAAAGGCGGTTTATTCCGCCTTTTCCCCTCTCCTCTCTCTTTGCCTTGGCTTTTTCTCTTGCGAGCCTGTCTTTTTCGATCTTCTTGCGCTTTTTCTCCTCTCTCTCCGCCTTTGCCTTTTCCTTTTCTTCGGTAACAAGGCGATAATTTTCCGCTTCATCGTAGCCGTCATAAGGAATCCCATCTTCACGGCTACCCTTAGGAATGGAGAAAGTAAGGTTCAAATAACCCTCGTCCCCATCCAGCGCCCACGGAATCGAAAAAGTTCCGCTTTTTACTTGAAGAACGGTTTCGCCCTCACTTTCCAAAAATTCCTTGACTTTGCGCATAAAGTCCATTTTTACGATTTCGCTTTTCTTTGCCATTTAAAGCACTTCCTTTCTTTACTGTACCTAAAGTATAACACAAATTTTATTTTTTGTCAATACCTTTTTTCTTATTTTCTAAAATTATTATAACAAAAATTTTTTTAAATTTCAAATTTTCTTTAGTACTTTAGTGTGATAAAGCGCCGAGGTCGATTTTATTTAGACGAACTTCGTCTAATTTTATTTCTAAAAAAGAAACGGTGCAAGGCACCATCTCTTTATTTTTATTAGTGTTTATTTATCAGACAATTAGTTTCAATAGTCCAACCACAGTCTTGACAAGTGTAATAAAAAGTTTCGCTTCCCATGAGAGTTTTTGTTGCGCCACTCATGCGATATTCTCCGCCACATTGGATGCATACGCCATTATTGAAAGTATCGCAGTCATTGGAGTGTTCTTGTCCAATTAGAACGCCCACGCCGAAAAAGATAGAACAACAAATAATGAACGATAACACTTTGCCCCACCATGTATCGCGCCCTATGGAGATAATTAGACCAACAGGCAGACCAATAAAACCGCCTATGAGCAAACCCGCAATAATTATATCAGACATTTTTTATTCTTCCTTTCTTTTGATAGTTTTATTATAACGGATAAATTCTAAAAAGTCAAGAGAAATATTTTTTAGACGAAATTCGTCTAAATATTTTCCTCCAAAAAAAAGGCGGTGATTTCTCACCGCCAAATTCTTACTCGGTCACAAGATGATACTGCTTCTGCTTGCCCTTCTTGGGAATCTTCACATCCTCAACCGCCAGCTTGCCAGCCTCTACAAGCTGACGGCACAGAGAGCTAATCTTCTGTGTAGACAGGTCTGCGTCAACCTCATGGATTTCGCTTGCCGTCATGGGCTTGACGGCCAGAATCTCCAGCAGGTGCGCCTTGATAGGCTCGTTTTCCAGCTGGGTCTTGCTGGGCTTGGAACTACGCTGGGCGTTCCGCTTGTCCAGCTTCTCCAGCTCGGCGGTGGCGTGAGCGGTCAGCTCGTCGCTCACATTAGCGTTGATGATAGCATTGAAGAACTCACGATTGGTCATAATTTTCTCCTTTCATCGGCGGATAGGTCGCCACCCATTTTTATTTTCAAAAGGGGAACCCCTCTTGATTACATATTTATTATAACATAGGTTTTAGAAATTGTCAAGAGGGAATTTCAAATTTCTTTGAAAATTTGTTAGTTACCGAGTTATCGAACAAATCAGAAAGTCCCTTTGGGGAACTTTCCGTTCCCTCTTGACATTATTTATTATATCAGATTTTTTGAAAATGTCAATACTTTTTTCAAAAAATTTTTGAAAAGATTTTTTAGACGAAATTCGTCTAAAAAAAGATGAAAGAGAAACGGTGCAAAGCACCGCTTCATTTAAACGATTTTGAGATAAATTTCTCCGAAAGATGAATAATCGTCGTCATCAGTCAAATAAAAATCTCCACTATTTATGGCAATATCTCCATAGTCATGGAACCAGTTATGGAGAATATTGCGAACCTCTGTCCATCGTTGTTCTTTTTCAATTCTTTCTCTTTTTTGAAGTTCTGCTTGCATTTCTTTAATTTGTTCTGAAAGTTCTGCATTCGTAAAAGATTTATAGTCAGTTGCCATTTTAATAACTTCCTTTCTTTTTATTGTATACATAGTATAACCTAAAACTAATAATTTGTCAAGTATAAAATTATTTAGACGAATTTCGTCTAAATTTTTCCTGAAAAGAAGGAAGAATTTCCTTCCTTCTTTTCAAAACTTTTAACAACATACTTCTATTTGATGAATAACTTCATCCGCTGTTAAAAAGCCTGCGACATCATCTTCGTCACAAAATGGAAAGCCCATTACTTCAATTAAACCCTTTTCATGTCCATAACTCCCAAAATGGCAGACGGCATCTCCAATTCGTTCCCCATTTTGCGGATTCAGGAAAATAATCTGCGGCCGACCATATAATCCCACAACTTTCCAATCTATCGGACAACAAACTCCTTGAGCATCAAGAATTTTTATAAGTTTATCAATTTCAGTTTCTTCGGGAACTCCACCAAATTTGGTTTCATGGATTTTATAATCAATAGTATTCATAGAAATTTCTCCTTTCTTTACTGTATTTATATATTACCATATTTAATTGGATTTGTCAAGTAGAATTTATAGAAATTTTATTTTAGACGAATTTCGTCTAAATAGAAATGTGGGATTCCTCCCACATTTTTTATTTATTTTCTAACCGCATTTTATCAGACCCGATAAGCGTGGCCAGCAGGTTTGAGGTATCACGGACTTGACTCATAGAATACTCTTCGCCAATGTTGGAAATAGCGTATTCTTGTTCGTAGTCATACATCAAATCAAACAGGCGAGAAATAACCTCGCGGGCGTCTTGGAGTTTGTCCTTTTCCTCTTGGGTGAGTTGAACCTGAATGCTTGAAGTAATGAGGGTCATTTGTTTTATCTCCTTTCTTTATTGTAACTAAAGTATAACATATAAAAATACAAATGTCAAGAACTTTTTTATTTAGACGATATTCGTCTAATTTTTCCTTTAGAGAAAAAGGGAATTTCTTCCCTTTATCTCGCCAAAACTTTCAAAACACTTTCCATTGCATCGGGATGAAAACCACCCATTCCCCACTCCATCAAATTTCCGGTTTCATCATCAAATAGAATATCGTCAGAGGAAGAACGAAAATTCGTTTTCTTTGTTCCATATTCTACAATATGAATTTCATCAAAGGAAACGCTTCTCAAATGCTGACGCAACCAGCGCAGTTTTTCAGCCTTTACAGCTTCGAGAAAAGCAGGATTTTTATCTTTGCTTCCCCATGAAATTACACCAATCTTTACACCTTTTCGCTGAATTTTGTTCAGCTTGCGCGCCAGCGTATTCATATTACAGAGGGGTCGGGCTTCCGCATAAATTTTTGCGTCATAAGCCCGCAAGCGGGGCAACCAGTCTTTCGCGCCATACAGGTCGGCAATCGTGCCATCCATATCAAAATAAACAGTCATAAATTCAATTCCTTTCCTTTATTGTAACTAAATTATAACAGAAATTTTTCTATTTGTCAAGTATAAAATTATTTAGACGAATTTCGTCTAAAAAAATCCATAAAAAGCGGGAGCGCCTCCTTTACTTTCTGAATTTATTATAGTAAAGGTTTTATGCTTTGCCAAGAATTTTTTTATTTTGGGGCGGTGGTGGGAGTTGAACCCACATTCTCCAAAGGCGAACGTTTCCAAGGGTGCGACCCTATCGTATCTCAGCCTTCTTATAGGAGGTAGTCCGTTCTACCTCACCGCCATCTGTACCCTTATTGTATCATACTTTAAGGGGTTTGTCAAGAGGAATTTTTCGCTGACTTTTCGCGGCCTTTTTCCCTCGGTGTATCTTTATCACCCTTGTTGGTGTCCCTTGTGGAGACTTCCTCTTGACAATTATTATTATATCAGATTTTCTGAAAATGTCAATACTTTTTTCAAAAAATTTTTTAAAAAGATTTTTTAGACGAATTTCGTCTAATTATTTTTTAGAAAAAAAAAGACAGTAGATTTTCTCTACTGCCTTTTTTTATTTCTTCCCAAAGAAATAGAACGGATTAGAAATATACAGGAATCCTATAACAAAATTTACTACCGGAATAAGCGACCATGTAATTAGGGTAAGATTACAAGAGGCTTTCGAGCGTTTTCTTGCATTATCCTTTAGACTTTCATCAACATCGTTCCAGTTTCTCTTTGCGACATGGAGGAAATTGATGATACCAAGCCAATAGACAACGATTCCGATGATGTAGAGGATGATGACAATTTTCATTTTAGTTTTACTTCCTTTCTTTTGATGGTTTTATTATAGCAGATAAAATCTGAAAAGTCAAGAAAAATATTTTTTAGACGATGTTCGTCTAAATTTTATTTTCTAAAAAAGAGGACAAAACTGTCCTCTTAATAAGTATCATATCCATAAAATTCAGCCTCTTGTTCGGAAATTCTTCCGAAACATTTTATTTCATCACCAAAAAAATTTTTAGCAACTTCAAACGCTTTTTCTTTATTTTCCTGTTCGACGAAAAATTCCTCTCCAGTTTTTTCATCTTTGAACCAATAAGTTTTCATAGTTTTCTCCTTTCTTTACTGTAACTAAAGTATAACATAATTTTTCTTATTTGTCAATACTTTTTTCAAAAAATTCTGAAAAAATATTTTAGACGATATTCGTCTAAATTTTCTTTTCTGAAAAAATAGCGCCGAAGCGCTATCTTTCAAAAAGATTTCGGATGTTTTGAGAGGGAAAACATTCTTTCCAAGAAAAATATTCTCCATTTTCATCAAGGCATCTTTTTATCTTTTGATAACAAGCAATATATTCATCCCCCGAATAATTAGAGCAAAGATTCAAAAGTAGTTCATCCTCAGTGACAACCTCACAAACAGCCTCATTGTAAAAAAATCTCATAAAAATCTCCTCTCTTTACCAGCCCATAGAGAAAACCCAGCCGATAAAAAACATAGCTCCCAGCGCATACAGCCCAGCTCCCACAGCGTAGTGCCAATCGTGGCTTTTTGCGAATGAGCGCGCGCCCACGAAGGACATACCAGCACACGCAAATCCAGCGAACAGAATACACAGCACAGCGATAACAATCATTTTAGAAACCTCATTTCTTTTTTAGTATATATAAAGTATACACTAAATTTCAGAAAAAGTCAAGAAGAATATTTTTTAGACGATGTTCGTCTAAATTTTTTGTGAAATCTTTCACAATCTTCGGGACTGCTTCGTCTAAATTTTTTGTGATTTTTTTCACAAACTTTTCGGGGAAAAGAAAAGGGAGAAAATTCTCCCTTTTTATGTATAGAGAAAAATTCTGACATCGTTTGAGGTTAGGTCATGGATTTTTTCTCTTGCGTGTTCAAAAATGAAGTCTTCTATTTCTTCATCATCTGCATTATTTAGATTAGCTTCTTCCCCCCAGTCTTGGGTTTCGTACCACAAGTCTTGGGCTTCCTTTAAGGCTTCAAGCCTGAGGAGGGCGGGGTCATCATCGTCATAGTATTTCATGCCATAGCCAAATTCGTTATTCATTTTTAGTTCCTTTCTGTCCGTCATGCCGATAGCACAGCGTTCTTTTACTGCCGAGCCAGTTCTTCACGATAGGCTTGCAGGAATAACTCTCTATAAGTATCATCCCACAAGTGGTCGATAGCCATAGACAGCTTGAAGTCATCCAGCTCCATGGCGATATTACTTGCCATCATTACTGCCCCATATGCCATATGATAGCAGTTTTCAGCGAGGAAGTCTGGGCTGCGGGAATAGCCCAGTAGCTTGTCCAGTTCTTTTTTTACAATTTCAATGGTCATGATAAATCTCCCTTTTCGGCGGGCTGGGCTTGCTAAGCCCAGCCCTATTGATTGATACTTACAGAGTCAGCCCCTCAAAGTCGGCGCTTGTGTAGTCCCTTGTGCGGTCATATTCAACAGGCCATTGCAATAGCCTTTGATACAGCTTGAGAGAACTAACTTGAATTCCCAGCCCGTCATATGCGCCGTGCTTATTTACTGTCTTTATGGCGTTTACTTCCTGAAGGCAATTCAAGAATAGGGCTGTGGGGATAATAAGCGGGCCGACGGAACGCCGCTCTTCCCATGCTTCCGTCTTTTTCCCAGCTTTATGGCGCTGGACATATTCCATTGCATAGATAATAAACTTGCTTTTGTTCGTGACGTCTATGAGGCTATCAACCCGCCCGCCGTTTGTCTTGACCTCTGCGGGAATATATCGCCCGTTATACTTGATGTGAACATCAGCTTTTCCGGCAGAGCTCACGCACTTTTTCCGGCTTTTGGGTCTTGCGCACTGGTTCTCCATAATACGCCCAAAATAACCGCTATCAATAGCGGGATTGTAGCGTGCGGAATCTTGCGCCCGCACGGCGTCCTCTTTTGTCAAAATAACAAAGTCTTTCATGATAAAAAATTCCTTTCTTTTGGTTTTTGTGGTTTTAATTTTCAAAGTACACGCTGTATTAAGCAATCAGCACCGCTCCGCTTTTCCTTTACTGACTATAGCCATTATAGCGCAGTAGATAAGGCTTGTAAAGTGGCAAATGCAACAGTTTAAAAATTTTTCAGACGATTCAGCATTATGCACAAAAATAGCGGGGTTATTTTACAAAAATGTGCAATTTGACGAACGCCTCCCAAAACGGGTCTGGAACATTTTCTCACTGAAACTAAAAATCAAAAATCTTTAGCCCTTTTCTCACCGAAATAAAAAATCAAAATAAAAATTATAATTTTTCTCACCGAGATAAAAATTTAGCTTCACTGAAATTTGACTCTAACCTTTCTCCTATGATATAATAAAAATAGAAACTAAGGGCCAATTACACTTTGGCTTATACATAAGGAGCGTATTAATGAATCGTCTAAATCTCGACTTCTCACTTTCAAGTGATGAAGCCCGCGCCGAATATGTCCAAACCTATGTCCAAAATTTCGACGCAGAAAAACCCCTTACAAGTTCCGAACTCGAAAAAATCGCTGACTATCTCCTTTGGGGCAAAAACTCTGAAGGCCTTTCCTCCGATAAAAGCGCAAATATCGAACTAAAGTCTACCTGGTCATCTCGGCCCATCATCTCTCTCGACGAACTACGAGAAAGTCCCGCCTTCAATGAGGACTCAATCCACCCTATAAGCGAAACCCCAACCAAAACTTCAAAACAAAAATTCTCGAGACAATTGGCGCGCAAAAACGCCCCACCTCATATTTTAGCCTTATTAGAACCTCTCTGGCGCGAAATCGACGAAATCGACTTCCAACTCTCTACCTACGAAGTTCGAACCGGCAAAAAAGAAAAAGTTCGCGAAGACCTGCGCGCCCAGTTTACTCCTTCCGAACTCCAAAGCCTCGAAGAAAAATCAAAACTCCTAAATCCCTATTCCTACCTAAAACAAAAACGCCTTCTAATCGAAAAACGACGCGAACAATTTACACTCCAAGACTTCTATCAAACAAAGCTCCAACGATTTATCCCCCACACCTATAACCCACTTGAAACCCCAACCTTCGACGCTGATATCCCCATCTACCCACTCGGCCTAAAAGGAACCTCGAGTTTGGCGCGAATCCTTTTCCCCGAAGGGCGTCTCCCAATCCCCTCAGACTTAAAAACTGAAAAAGACCAGCGCGCCCTTTCAGCCCAAATCTGGGCTCCTCGCTCCTCTCGCTACTTTGACTTTGAGGACTTGGCGCATCTCCAAGCTTTGGTAAAAATTTGGGACTCTCTAGAAGAAGGACTCGACTCCTTACCTCTCGAAAGTACATTGCGCGCTCTCTTCGAAACATTCGAATGGTATAAATCCCTAGCTGACTTGACTCCCCTCGAAGAAGACGTCTTCCAACTGAAAATGGCCCACCAACAAAACCAACCTATCGTCGAATACATCAACAAAAAATACAATAAAACCTATAACTCAAACTATGTCTCCACTATTTTCCACCAAAAAGCCCTCCTAAAAATTTGCGCGACTGCCACAGCCCATCGCGAGCACGCCGAAAACTTATTTTTCCCTGAAAACTTCAAATGCTGTAAGGATTGTGGGAGGACTTTACTTTTGGATACCAAGTATTTTATGAGGAGACAAAGTTCTCGTGATGGATATTCTTGTCGGTGTAAGAAGTGCGACCGGCTATTACGATATAAAAGAGAAGGGCGCGAAGCCCCTTTGGTATAAAGGAGAAAACTATGGATAAAAATAACCGTACAAAAACTTTTATGGAGCTATTAGTAGGACTAGAGGCTATTGAGTTTGTTGGCCTTTGCAAGTTCTTGGGGGTTCGGCTCATTGAGGAAAATGGCGAGTCCGCGCCAATTACGCCTAATAACGAAACTCCCCAAAAATCTGAAACCCGTGATTTTTCAGACCTGTTTAGTGATTTGCTCCAAAAATTTTCAAACCTATCTCGGCCTCGTCAGCGCGAACTCATAAAAATCCTCAAAAAAGTCAATAAATAAAAAGGAGGATTAGTAGTAATGCCACTACAACCAAATATACCCAAGCAAAAACGTGCATTCCTCACAAAAGAATGCCCGCGTTGTAAGCAACAACAGTTAGAAGAAGATTTCACAAAAACCCACTCGATTTTCTACCCAGATGGAGTACTTCCCATTTGTAATGATTGTATTACTCATTACCTCAAACAGAATGAGTTTAGTTGGCGCGCGGTCGATAAAATCTGCCAATGGGCTGACATCCCATTTATTGTGAAAGAGTTTGAGAGATTACGGGATTTGAATTCTGATGATACTGTTTGGGGCGTTTATGCAAAAGTCTTTGCAACAGAAGAATATAAGAATTTGGGATGGGATAGTTATAACTCCCAATATCTCGAACTAAAAAAGGTTGGACTTATTGAGGATGAGATTCCATTAGTAAAGGAAAAACATTTTGAGGAGTTGCGCCGACGCTGGGGAGGCAACTATGATGATGATGAACTTTATTATTTAGAAGACCTCTATAAAGGTTTACTCCTTTCTCAGAACGTATCTGGCGCGCTAGCCATTGACCAAGCTCAAAAGCTCTGTAAGCTTTCATTAGAAATAGACAAACGAATCCGCGCCGGTGACAAAGACGTCGACAAATTCCTCTCATCTTATGATAAGATTGTGAAGACAGCAGACTTTACTCCTAAGTCAGTCAAAAATGCAACTGACTTTGATAGTATTGGAGAGTTGATGTTCTGGCTCGAAAAGCGCGGGCACCAAAATAAATTCTATGACAATACTACCAGAGATGTTATTGATGAAACTTTGAAAAATATTGAAGCTTGGAATCAGCGTTTGTATATAAATGAAGGTGGCCTCGGAGATGAGGTGACCGCGCGAATTCAGGCTCTTCAGAATGTTGCTCAAACGGATAACTTTTATGACCTCCAAGCAGATAACTTTGATGCGGACGTCTATGAGGCTGAAGCTTTCAAAGAGGATGAAAGTGAGGAGTTTGATGCGGGAGGAACGCTATAATGGCTGTAATTACTTTGCGCGACCCCACTTCAATTTATAACTCCCAAAATCGTCTTTTTAGAGAGGGGGTCGAATTAGAAAAAGGAGTTGTTATAACTGAGGATTTCTTAGAGCGAAATGAGAGGTTTTTGGAAGAAGAACTTCAACTCTATACGGTTTATCCTGACATCTATTTAGATACAATAAAACCCATTGACTCCCAATTTGACTTGTTTCCTTACCAGCGTTTATTTCTGCGCGCGCTCATGCGTTATAATCAAATTTATATTACCGCAACTCGCGCGGCCTCAAAGTCATTCCTAAGCGTTCTTGGACTCTATCTTCAGTGCGTTTTTATCCCCAATCATAAATGCTCGATTGTCGCTCCTGTAAAGACACAGGGCGTAAAAATTATGCGCCAAAAGGTAGAAGAAATTTTAAAGATATGGCCTCTACTTGAAAAAGAGCTTGAAGTTTTTATGGGGAAACCACACATGAACTTTTCAAAAGATGTGGCCGAGCTCTACTTTAAGAATGGTTCCAAATTTACTTGCGAGGGCGCTACGGACTCATCACGTGGTCTCAGACTTCACTCAACATTCCTCGACGAGGTACGTGATGCTGATGGAGATATTATTTCCGAAGTTATACTTCCTCAACTAAACGTTTCTCGGCGTGACGCAAATGGTCTAGTAAATCCTTATGAAGTTTGTAACCAACAAGTTATCGCCGGAACTTCCGCGGGCATGAAGTCCTCCTATGCTTATTCACTTCTAATAGAAACAATGATACAAGCAATAATTGACCCAAAAAGAGCATTTGTTATGGGTCTAGACTATCGTATTCCTGCCCAGCATGGCTTGGTTGATAAAAAACACGTTGAGAAATTGAGGATGTCTTCAGCCTATAACGAAATGACATTTGCATCAGAATTTATGGGGACTTGGGCTGGAGGAAGTGAAGAGTCTTGGTTTGATTTTGAGAAACTTTCTAAATATCGAACAAAGAAAAATCCAGAATTTACTCAGAAATTTAGAAACCAGCAGAATTGTTTCTACTTTATCAGTGTAGACGTAGGACGCTTACAAGACTCAACAATTGCTTGTATCTTTCGAGTAAACATCAAGAATGACAAATACTACTCAACTCTCGTCAATATTGAAGTTCTTGGAAGACAAGCAGAGACAAAAACTTTTACACAACAGGCAATTGATTTGAAGCTTCTGATTGAGAGATACAATCCTCGAGAAGTTTTGATTGACTGCAATGGTTTAGGTTTAGGCCTCGCAGATGAGATGATAAAAACTCATACAGATGCGCGAGGTCGTGAGCTTCCTGCATACGGCTTTTTCAATAACGATGATTACAAAAAAATTCAACCTAAAGATTCTATTCCTATTTTATATTCTATGAAAGCTAATGGGCCTTTGAAATCAAAAATCAATGGAAATGCTTATTCTCGTTTGAATGGTGGATTGGTTCGGTTTTTGATTAGTGAACAAGAAGCGCGCAATGCTCTTCTTGGGACAAAGCTTGGTCAAAAAATGACAATGCGCGAGCGAGTTCAGCGACTACTTCCCCATGAACAAACAACAAAGCTTTTTGAAGAGATGGGAAATTTACGCGTTAAAAATGTAGGCATGGATATTGTCCTTGAAGCAATAAACAAGCGCTTTCATGACGACCGCTATTATGCTTTTGCTTATGGGTTATGGCGTATCAAAGAGATTGAAGAGGCTCAAATGAAAAAACAACGAAGACGGGGCGCTGGAAAACGCAACCTAATATTCTTTACGGGAGGGGCATAATTTGGAACAACAAAATACCGAGTTCAAAAGAAATTTTGACCTTGCCTCCTTTAAAAGAGCATCAAGCGGAATGGTTTCCAAAAATAATGAAGTTTATGGAGACTACGATTATCTCTCTTGGCGCTCTCGGTCCCGCACTCTAAAAGATTACAAACCTGAAGAAATTGATAATATTATAAATTCGGGTTCTTTATCAGAACAAAGAGAACTTTCAAGGAATTATTTCCTAAAAGATGGCTTATATCGTGCTATCATCCTCTACTATGCTAATCTTATAAAGTGCGCGAACCTTTTGATTCCAAAAGTAAGTTTTGGGAAAAAGCTTTCTGACAAGACTACTCAGAAAAGATACTATAAAGCTTTGGATTATTTAGATGAAATAAACCCTCCAATTTTATATAATAAAATTGCAACGCGAGCTCTCACCGATGGCGCATACTATGGACTAATTTCATCTTTGGATAAGGAGTCTTTTGTCTTGATTGACCTACCGGCCTCTTACTGTCAATCTAGATTTAGAGACATTTATGGTAGAGATATTATTGAATTCAATGTCAATTATTTTGACCATTTTACCGATGAAGATACTCGAAATCAAGTTCTAGAGATTTATCCCAAAGAAGTTATAAGTTTTTATCGTCGATATCAAAAAGGTAAAATTAAAACTTCTTGGATAAAATTATCTACTGATAGTACTCTTTACTTTAGTATTCTTGAAGAGGGAAATCCGACTTTCTTGAATGTCATTCCTGCTACAATTCAATATGATGAAGCAGTAGACACTGAAAGAGAAAGAGACTTGGAAGAAATTCGTAAGATTCTCATTCAGAAGATACCTCACTTACAGGATGGAGCACTTCTTTTTGAGCCAGATGAGGCTCTCGAAATGCACACTGGTGCTGTGGGCATGATGAAAGGAAATAAGAATCTTTCCGTTTTGACTACTTACGCTGATGTAGATAGTATTGTTTCAAAAACTTCATCTGATGCTGTTTCAAACAATTTAGAGAAGATGCTTCAAAATGTTTATGCTGAAGCTGGCGTCAGTGGCCAACTCTTTGCACCAACGGGTTCTCAAGCATTATCTACTTCTATCCTAAATGATATAAGCTTTATGATGCCAATTACTAATAAAATTTCAAAATTTATTAGTGAGCTTCTAACCCAACTTTTTGGAAATTCTAATATAAAATTTACTTATAAAATTCTACCGGTTTCTATTTATAACCAAAGTGATTATCTAACTGATGCTTTTAAGTTAGCTCAAAGTGGATATAGTTTTTTCGTACCGAGCGCGGTTATGGACCTAAATCAGCGAGAACTCTTAAGTATGAAGGAACTTGAGAATGAGGTAGAAAAACTTCAAGAAAAGTTAGTGCCTCTAAATTCAGCCTACACTCAAAGTGGGGCTTCTGGAGATCCTGGACGTCCAAAAATGAAAACAGAAGAAAAAGCACAAACTACTATTGAACAAGAAGCATCAACAGACAAACAAGGAGGCTTAAATATAGATGAATAAATTTGAGTTTCCAGTCGCTGTTTATGGCAATATAGAAAAATATAATGATGTATTGTCGAAGGCGCGGTGCCGAATTTTCTATAAATATGGTAATAGAAACGGTACTTATATAACGGATGAGTTTGCGGAAAAACTTCTAGAAACTCTTCCTTATGCGCCGGTCAAAGGCATCTATGAATATGATGACTACACCGACCACGGAAGCCGAAGAAGCGAGGGAAGAATTTATGGAATTGTTCCCGAAAATCCCAATATCAGCTGGGAACCTCATCTTGATGAAGACGGAGTAGAAAGAACTTATGCCTGTGCAGATGTTCTAATTTTTACTGCACTTTATGCTGAGGCTGGGGACATCGTAGGAAAATCTCAATCAATGGAACTTTATGAGCCGTCTCTGAAATATCATCAGGCGATTTATGATGGACAAAAGTTTATTGTGTTTGATGAGGGATGCTTCTTAGGTCTCCAAGTTTTAGGAGATGATGTCGAGCCTTGCTTTGAGGGTGCTAGCTTCTTCGAACTTCAAACTAGTATTGATAAAGTTATAAAGAAGATTCAAGAAATTGAAGCTATTTATACTAAAAATGGAGGAACAGAGACAATGGAAATAAATTTCAAACTTTCCGACAGCCAAAAGTATGATGCTCTTTGGTCTCTCTTGAACACCGAGTATAATGAGGAAGGAAACTGGACAGTTAGCTATGCTATTTGTGAAGTTTTTGATGACTATGCTCTAGCCTATAATTATGAGAGTGGCAAGTATGAGCGAGTTTATTATACGAAGAATGACGAGACTGATAGTGTTGAACTAGGCGAACGTATCCAAGTTTATATTATTGATGTAACCGAAAATGAAAAGCAAACTGTTGATACTTTGCGTCAATTGAATGGTGGTACATATGAACTTGTAAATGAGGATTTGGCAAATGCTGAAACTCTAAAAGAAGAAAATTCTAATTTTAGTTCCAAAATTGAAGAACTAAATGGTGAGATTTCCACTTTACAAGCAGAGAAGGCTGGTATTGAGGCTCAATATACTGAGGCTCAGGCCCAGGTCCAAACGCTAACAGAAGAAAATAGTTCTCTAAATGAGTACAAAGCTCAGATTGAAAAGGAACAGAAAGAGGCTGTATTTGCTGAGTATGAAGGGCATCTAAGTGAAGAGGTTCTAAATACTTACCGTGAAAATAGCGCTAACTATTCTGTATCTGATTTGGATAAAGAGCTGGCCTACGAGTTGAAGAAAACTGGTTTTTCTGCTTTTTCTAAAAATGACCGTCAAGGTCTAATTCCTAAGGACGTGCCTCTACAAGGTCTAGATGCCGTCTTAGCTAAATATGTTAAGTAATTGGAGGAAATAAAATGGCTACAAAAAGACTAGTAATTAGTGGCTATGGTCAAGTTGAGCTAAATAATGTTGCCTTCCGCCGTGATGGTCGTATTGAGGCTCAGTGCGCTCCTAATGCCACCGATTTTAAATCCATTCCTGTAGAGAACGGTATGCTTTTGGCTGTTGATGATGCTAATCACTGCGTAAAACTACCTGTTGACGGTTCTCTACCCATCGCTCTAGTTTATTCTACTGAGCATATGTATGATGAACGTACTCCTGGTCTAAAGAACTTCAAGCTAAATGGTTCTGATGACTTCTTCCCCCGTCTAGGCTATCTATCTGTTGGTGACAAGTATCGTACCAATTGCGTTTGCTATGATGATAGCGAGTTTGATAGTGAAGAAAAACTAATCACCGCCCTAAAGGCTTGTGATACCACTCCTGTATATGGTATGGCTGATGCCTCTGGTGCTACCAAGCTATCTGCTACTGCTGGCACCTTTGGTCCCAAGCTAAAGGTTGTTGCTTTTGATACTATGCCTGATGGTCAAAAGGGCATCAAGCTACAAGTGCTAGCTGACTAATAAAAGGAGGGTAAATTATAATGACTATTAAAGAACTACAAGAAATTGCCCTTCATTGCGCTAAGGGTACTGTTCCCGCCACCTATGCTAATCAGAATGTAGATATGGATTCTGCTTTTCTAGATGGTCTAAAGGAACTAGCTGGTTCCGTAAACCAGTTCATGAAGAATCGCTATGATATTTATGATATCGTAATTAAGACTGCCGATGAGGTTATGCCTAAGAAGGTAATTGATGCTATCGGTATGTTCGCTGAGGTTCAGTCTGTTCCTCAAGGTCAAAAAGCTATCTTCAAGCGTCGTCTAGGTAAGATGCGCGCCAAGAAGTTCCTAACCCAAGTTGGCCTATCTGGTGTGTATGAGACTTTCCGTCTAGATAGTGACACCTTTGAGCTAGCTGGCCACGCCGTCGGCGGAGGCGCCACCATCGACTTCGAGCGTATGTTAGATGGTGCTGAAACCATGGCTGAGGTTATGCAGGTTCTAACCGATGGTCTAACTGACGCTGTATTCTATGAGGTTCATAAGGCTCTTCGCGCTGCCGTAAATGCTTCTGCTCGTCCTGATGCTAATAAGGTTGTTTCTAACACCTTTGAGGCTGATAAGATGGTAAAGCTAGTTAATGTTGTTCGCGCTTACGGCAATGGTGCTGTAATCTTTGCTCCTCCTGAGTTCGTTGGCGCTATGGGTGCTGACGCCATTGTAAGTGGTATTGCTAATATTACTAATGGTATTTATCATCCCCAGGATATCGATGCCATTCACAATACTGGATTCATCAATATCTTCCGTGGAACTCCTGTTGTTCAGATTCCTCAGTCCTTCATTGATGAGTCTAACACCAAGACTTGGATTGACCCTCAGCTAGCTTATGTTCTACCTACCGGTGGTGAAAAGGTAGTAAAGGTTGTTCTAGAAGGCAATACTCAAATCAATGACTTCAAGAATCGCGATAACTCCCTAGAAGTCTATGCTTATAAAAAGATGGGTTGCGCTATTCTAGCTCATCATAATTGGGGTATTTATCAGAATACGGGGATTACCCAGACTTTTGAGAATCCTTACGGTTTCTAATTCTCTTCGAGGGAGGGACAAACTCCCTCCCTCGATTTATATGTAAAAATTTTTAGGAGTAAAAGGAGTATTTAAAATGGAGAAGATTAGAGTAATTAGTAAGCATCAAGGTCCTATTAGCGTAAACATTTCTGATTTGCGTTTCAAGCGCGAGTGGCCCAATAAGGGGGCTAGTGTTCTTATCGAAAAAGAAACTCTAGAAGAAATGATGTATGATAGTGGCTTCAAGTATATGATTGATACTGGGATGCTTTATATTGAAGACTTAGAGGTAAAGAAGGAACTAGGCCTTGAGCCCGAAGATGCTACCGAACCTGTTAATATTATTGTTTTGAGCGATAATGATATGAAGCGAATGATGACTGCCATGCCACAGTTTGAGTTTGATGCTAAGCTAAAGACCTTGAACTATGAGCAGATGTTGGCTCTTGCTGATTTTGCTATCAAGAATGAGTTAGGAGATTTCGGTAAGTGTGATGCTATAAAGAAGGCCTGTGGGAAAGATATTCTAACTGCTATTAGGTTGAATAGAGAGGATAAGGAGGGCTAATAATGGGAACCCCCTTAGAAAAAGTTTATTCTGCTTTTCTGTCTAAAATGCTCGAAGATGAGTGGTTGAACTGGACACAGGAAGAAGTAGAAGAGGACTTACTAACTATCTTAGACGGCGCGCTACCTTGGTTCAAGTTCCCGCGCAAATCTCTTGAGCATGATGAGCAGTACTTTTTTGAAGAATTGGATAATGAAGAAATCCAAATTATTGCCTGCTATATGAAATGTGAATGGTTGAATCGAACTATTCTAACTTGGGAAAATGTAAAGCCTTTATATGAGGAAAGAGATTTCTCCCAAGCTAATCTTATTGGTAAATTTACTGAACTTCTAAGAAAGGAAGAAGCTAAAGTTCACCGTTTAGAAGGGGTTTACTATCGCGCTCCAAAGCGCAAGCCATTTTCATATAGACTACTTGCGGAGCAGTATCAGGATGTCTGATTTTACTGAAGGATATAGTAATAAATTGAAAAATAAACTTTTTGGACTTTTATGTGAGTTTGAAAAGAAAGGTGAGTGGGAGAAGTTTCTGGACAGTATTCTAACAGAATTATTAGGAATTCCAGAAACTTCTCGAACTATCAATTACTATATTCTGTATTATAAGATTTCTTCATTACGTTATCTAAGATATGATTATTTTCGTAGTACAGTTTTTAGCTGTATGACTTTATTAGGAAAATCAGATGAGTTATTTTGATATGTATAAGGGATATATTTATTGTCATATTAGCCCATCAGGAAAAAAATATATCGGAAAAACAGAGAGACCATTAAATTCGAGATGGGCAAATGGAAAAGGTTATAGTTCTTGTACTGTTTTTAAAAAAGCTATTGATAAATATGGTTGGGAAAATTTTGAACATTTGGTATTAGAAGAAATAAAAGCTAAAACAAAAGAAGAATTACAAAAGATATTAAGCAATAAAGAAAGGGATTATATTTTAAAATATAATACGCTCGTCCCTAATGGATATAATTTAACAACTGGGGGAGAGGGAGTAACAAAAATATGTATTTCTGAAGATGATTTAAAAAAATATTATATTGATTTAGATTATTCTCCAGAAAAAATTGCTTTGTTGTTTAATACTAACGGAAATCTTATAAGAAGCCTTTTAAAACAAGCGGGAATATGGAGAGAAAAAAAGCACGTAGTCTCTCTTCCTAAAAAAGAATTAGAACAATTGTATTTGATAGAAAAAAAAGGCATTTATGAAATAGCAAAAATAAAAAATTGCCGTTCTGAAGTAATTAAAAACCGATTAGAAGAATACCAAATTCCAATTAGGACGAGAAGTGAAGTTCAAAAATCAAAAATTTCTTATGAAGAATTGTACCAATGGTACGTAGAACAAAAATTATCAGTACCAAAAATCGCATCATTAGCTAAATGTAGTAAAAGTACAGTCTACAACACAATTGATAGATATTGTCTGAATAGGAGGGAATATGGAAAATAATTACTTTAACAAAATATATTCCCTTCGCCTAAATAGATATGGGTTAGATTATCAATCTCGTATCCAAGGTAAGCGCGAACAGAATTTTGACCTTTATCTTCAAAAAAGTATTTATCGAGTAGATTTTGAATATAATGATGAATATATAAGTGGAAGTTTTGAACGATACAAACAGGACGACAGCAAAACTCTTCATTATTTGCTCGTAAAAATTGATGTTGAGTTCGCGCCAGGTACAATTTTGATGATACCGGATAAAAACGATGAACTCAAGCCTTGGATGGTTTACTATCTTGAGGAGATAAAAGCTAGTGGCTATAATCGTTATGTAATGCTTCGTATGACGCATTATCTGATTTGGCATTCTCGTGATGGTTCTGAGCAAGAAAGTTGGGCATATATGTATGGTCAAGAAAATAATATGCTTAGAGATGAAATTAAATCTCGTAGCCGTATGGATACTATTTATGCTGAGAATCTCAAAGAAAGTTTCTTTGTTATGCCTTTGACGCAGTATCTAAAAAAAGATGATTACTTTATTATAGGTGAAGAACCGTATCGAGAATTCTATCGAGTAACTGGTTATGATATTCAATCCTCACCTGGTATAGAATATGTAACTGTTGACCCAATTTATGAGTTTGATTTGACGCCTCCTCCTCAAAAGGAGGAAAGCGATAATGAAGAAGATTACTTCTGGCTACAAGGAGGAAATGCTGATGGTAAGAAACCTTGAAGAGCTAGGACCTTTTCTTCAGAAAATAATGGTTAGACTAACGACTAACCAAAATTTACTAAAGTTATTGTACTATAGTGATAAGGCTCCTTTAGAGAAAAAAGACCTTACACAAGACCAAATTATAAATGAAGTTTTTGATAAACTTATAAAAATAGTCCCTAGAATGGGACCGAAAGAAGATGCGAAGAGCCTTATCTCATTGCGAGTGGTCGATGGCGCACGTCTTTCTTCTAATATTGAATTTCAAAGAATAGTTTTGGCTATTGAGATTTTTGTTCCTTTGACTCAATGGAAGATGAAAGGTACAAATCTCCGTCCATTTAGTATAATGGGTGAAATTCAAAAAAGTCTAAATGGAAAAGTTATTGATGGAATAGGAAAGCTTCTGGGTGGAGACTTTGAGATAAATTTCCTAACTGATGAAATGTCCTGTTATGAAATGACTTTTGACTTGACTGCTTATGATTGATTGTCATTTTGTGATAAATGAACCGGCGAATTTTCAAAATATTTGTAAAGTCTATTCTCCTACTATTCGCCAGGTTATTACAGAAGAGAATTTTTTAGTTTATCGAAAACTTTTAACCCTATCCCAAGAAGAAATTGAAGATGAGTACATGGAGAAAGAAATGGAATTATCAAATGTTCTAACTCCATTAGAGTACCTTTTGAATTCTTCTTTTAATAATAAACAAGTAGAAGTTCTTTCTATCAAAGCTTTTGAGTTTTTTATTCACGAACCAGTTTCTTTCATTTATGAAGAAAAAAAGATTTTAGTTGGAGATTTGAGAAAAGTCTTAGAGGGCGCAAAGTCATTAGACGACTTACGTTTTTTGACCAGTGAAAATTTTTTTGACTTTCAAAATCTTATCAGAAATAGTGTGGGAGAAGATAGTATTGACCCTCCTAATCCTAATGAGCATCCAAAGATAAAAAAGATGAAGGCAAAAGCGCGGTATCGTGATAAAGTAAAAGCAAAAAAAGAAGGACTAACACTTGATACTTTACTCATTTCAATTTGTTGTATGGGTATTGGAATTACTCCACTTACAATTGGAGAGTTGAGTTATGCTACTTTTTCTAAGTTGATAGGCGTATATCAAGAAAAGGAAAAATATGAGGTTGATATAAGAAGCTTATTAGCTGGAGCGAGTAGTAAAGATGTAAAACCAAAATATTGGATACATAATTCTGATAAAAAATAGGAGGAAATAAAATATGGCTTCTATCCTAGATAGATATGGTATCAAGGAAGTTTGCGATGTAACTTTCTATGACATCGACAATAGTGGAAATCCCACATCCCCTGTATTATATCTTGACACACTAAAAGTATCCACTGTCGAGCAAACGGCTGAAAACACTTCTGCTCGTGGTGGCAAGGGTTAATAGGGTGGCTCTTGTAAAATCTCTCTAATTGCTGGGACCTCCTAAAGTCCATCTACTACAATAATTTAGTAATAAATTATGAAAGTTTGACAACAGATGGAATTTGTAATATAATATAATTACAAAATGGAAAATCAGCAACCAAGCAACCTAAAATTACATAAAGGAGGAAATAGGATAATGTCTTGGAAGACAATTAACACTAACCCAAACTACCTAATCAATGAAAACGGAGAAATTTTTAGTTTATATGTACAGCGGGCGATAAAAACTTTTCCAGATAAAGATGGTTATATAAAAGCTCATTTATACAATAAAGAGAAAAATAATTATACAAATTATTTTGTTCATCGTTTAGTTCTAGAAAATTTTGTTGGTCCCGCGCCAAAAGATAAACCCGAAGTTCATCATAAAGATGAAAATAGAAGTAATAATAATATCGAAAATCTTGAATGGGTATCTAGAAAAGAAAATGATTCTCATGTTATTCATAAGGTAAACGATGGAAGCTATGAGCCAATAAAAGTTCAGCAATTAGATTTAAATGGAAATGTAATCGCTGAGTATGAATCAATGAGTGAGGCATCTCGAAAAACTGGATGTCATATTAGTAAAATAAGTTTGGTTTGTAGTGGAAAAAGATTTACAACAGGTGGTTTCAAATGGAAAAAGGTTGAAGGCTCAACGACTATTAGTAGTGCGAAGTCGCATGAAATGGGAGACTCCTTAAACAAGGATGAAGATATAGTCTAGTCTTTATGGAAACATAAAGCAGTTCATAAGAGAACGCATATAGAGTAACGACCTATATGGAATATATAAGAACCCCGAACTTATCACTTGGGACTTTGGTAAAGAAATAAATCTGAATATTGAAGATGCTTTGTTCTCTGCCAAGTCTATGGCTATTATGTTTGGTGACACAAACGGTGTAAATGTCAAAGCCTCTGGAGGAAAAATCCGCAAGACTTGGGATATTAGTGGTCTGACTTCAGCTCCTACTGAGCTAGAATTTGGAAACGGAAAAACGGTATCGGTTTCTGATGTAACGCCTACCTACTATAAAGCTGATGGCACTTCTCTTGAAAAGACTTGGTCTGCGGAGGCAGTCTATGCTGTTGCTGAGATCAAGGCTGACAACTACATGGAAATTGAAATCAATCCAGATACCTTCCCTGGGAGTTATTATGTTACTGGTGATACTTTTGCACGCAGTGAAACTACTGGTAAAGATGAATTTTTCCAATTGATTATCCCCAAGGCGAAGATGCTTTCTGAAGTTACTTTGACTATGGAAGCTGAGGGCGATCCTTCTACTTTCAATATGAATATGAAGGTTCTGCGTCCTAAAACTGGTCCTATGATGAAGCTAGTCAAGTATGACGTTGCTGATGATCAATCTCAAGGTTAATTGAATAAAATCGAAACGGAGGAGGGAGGACCTTCTCCGTTTTCTTTTTAGGAGGAAATATGAGCGAGTTTTCTTTCAAAGAATTGGAACAGTGTTATCTAAAAGCTACTTATCCAATAGAGATTGGGAATAGAACTATTGAAACAAAAGAAATCCTTGCAAAATTTGATAAAATTCAAATTGCTGGCCTTGATGAAATAAAACGATGGGTCAGCGCTAATGGCGGATTTGACAACCGGCCCCATGTCTTTTGGGAAACTACGAAAGAAGTCGACCTAAGTTTCTCTCAAGGTATATTCTCAAAAGACCAGTTCGCGCTTATGACGAATTCTAAGCTTTTTGAAATTGATGAAGATAAACCAGTTTTAATAACTAAAATGGAAACTCTGGAAAGTGATGAAGAGAACAAAATTCATTTGAAGGAGAATCCAGTAGATTTATTTATTTATGAAAAAGAAACTGGAAAGAAAATTTTACCCCTATCCAAAGAAGAAAAAGTTGTAGAAATTAGCGAGCCTTATAAAGAAGTTATGGTGTCTTATACTTATAATTACATAGGAGGCGCGAAGGTCGTAAAAGTTGGTAATAGACTTTTCAATGGTTTTGTTGAATTGGAAGGTAGAACAAGAGTAAAGGATGATACTACTGGTCAGGTAGTTACGGGACTTATAAAAATCCCAAAGCTAAAATTGATGACTGGCTTATCTATAAGGCTGGGCGCGCAAGCTACACCTGTCGTAGCCAATTTCAAAGGAATTGGCGTTCCAGTGGGGTCAAGAGGAAATTCATATGTTAGTGAGTTTTACTTTTTGAACAATGATATAGATAGTGATTTCTAACTGTAGTCAGCATTAGTTTTTAGCTAATGCTGATTATTTTTTAGGAGGAAAAGGAATGGCGGATAAGAAAATTAGAATATCTCTTGATATCAATGCTGAGCTTGGAAATGTCCAATCAAAAGTATCTCAGTTGCAACAGCAATTGAATAAAATACAATTGACTGGACTAAGCGGACAAGCTCTAGTTTCAGATTTTGATAATATACAAAATAGAATAAAAAAACTCCAAGAATTAGCTGAGAGGCCACTCACTGTAAAATCTGATTTTACCAAAATAGAAAAAGAGACTTCATCAATTCAAGTAGCAGTGGAAAGGCTCTTCAAAGAAATTGAACAATTACAAGCTAGCTCAAACAAAAAAAAGTTGGAACTCCTACCAAATGACCAAAAGCAAAAAATAGATAAAGCAAATTCAGCTTTAAGTGCATATGAAAAAACTGTTGCTAAAACAATTAATAAAACAAATGAACTCAAAAAGGCTGAAAAAGATTTGTCTAATATTCAAAAAGAATTATCTAAAGAACAAAAAAAGAGTTTGACCTCACAATCAGTAATAGAGACTAAAACTACTAATCTAGAAAATATAAAGAAGCAACTAAAAGAAGCTGATAAACTAAAACAAGCAACGGCTGAAGCCTACGAGAAAAATAGATGGTCAACTGAAGTTACTGGTAAAAAATATCAGAGTTCTACAAAAGTAGATGTCAATGGGCAAAAAGTCGCTCTGAAAGATATTACCGAAAAAGTAATTAGACTTAAAGAAGAAGAAACAAAACTGACAAACGACCTCAATAAACTGACAACTCAAGAAAAATTAGACGGAATCAATCAAAAGCTAAAAGCTCAAAGTGAGATTGTTGAAGCTTTAACTGTTCAATGGAAAGGGTTGGATTTAGCTGAAAAGAATAAAGCTTTTGAGACTCTAAAAGGAACAGCTCAACAATTAGGAGTTAGTTTAGAAGGAATTGTTAGTGTTGATGATGTAGGAACGCTTATAAATCGTCTTCAGCAATTAGAAAAAGGTGGAGTCAATGCTGTTGATATCGCTTTACAGCAATTAAAAACTGAAGTTAAAGGTACAGCCCCTTCTTTGGAGCAGATTTCTGATAAAGTCAGTCAAGTTGGAAATGAATTCAATTTAGCTTCTCAAAGGGCTCAAGAATTTGCTAATCTGAAATCGCAGGTTCTAAGTTTCTTTACTATAACTGGAGCAATTCAACTTTTCCGGCGAGCGGTCCAGAGTGCTTTTGAAACAGTAAAAGAATTAGATGAGGCGATGACCGAAATCGCTGTAGTCTCTGATTTTTCTGTTGGGGATATGTGGAAACAACTTCCAAAATTTACGGAGCAAGCTAATCAATTAGGAAAATCTATTAGAGACGTTTATGGCGCGACTACTCTTTATGTCCAACAGGGTTTAGACCTTGATAACTCATTAAAACTAGCTAATGAAACCTTAAAAATGGCCGCCGTAGCTGGAATGGATGCTTCAGATGCTACTGATGCTATGACGAGCGCGCTTCGTGGTTTCAATATGGAATTGAATGAAACATCTGCTCAAAAGGTCAACGATGTTTATTCTGAGTTGGCCGCGATTTCGGCTGCCGACACCCAAGAGATTTCTACTGCTATGAGCAAGGTAGCGTCTTTGGCTCATAACGTCAATATGGAGTTCGAAACAACCGCTTCATTCCTAACTCAAGGTATTGAAGCTACTCGTGAAGCTCCTGAAACAATTGGTACAGCTCTTAAAACTATTATCGCTAGATTTGCCGAAGTAAAATCTCTTTATACAAAGGGTCAATTAAGTGGAACAGATGAAGAGGGCGAAACGATTGATGTAAATAAAGTTCAAACTGCTCTTCGTTCTGCTGGTATTTCAATGAATGCCTTCCTAAAAGGTGAAGAGGGTCTTGACCAAGTTTTGCTAAGGTTGTCTAGTCGTTGGGATGACTTGGATGTCCTTACTCAGCGCTATATAGCAACGATGGCATCTGGTAGCCGTCAGCAATCTCGTTTTATTGCTATGATGGATAATTATGCCAAGACAACGGAGTTTGTCAATTCTGCTTATAACAGTGCCGGTTCTGGTCAACGTCAGTTTGAAAAGACTCTAGAAAGCTTAGCGGCTAAACTAACCAAATTGAAAAATGCCTGGGACGAGTTTGCCATGGGCCTCACTAATAATGTAATTATCAAGGGTGCAGTTGATAGCTTGACTTTTTTACTAACTGCTGTAAATAAGTTGATTGATGGCCTATCCGGTGGTCATGGACTTATCAAGAGCATTATGACACTCGGCGCAGTATGGGGTGGACTCAAACTCGGTGGAAATCTAATGGATAAGGTGTTAGCTTCTGAGTTTGTTCAAAGAAAAGTCCGATTGAAAGAAGGAGATAAGGATACTGTTGAAACTGTTCGAAATGGAAATAAAGATAAGATTTCTTATGTCCAAAAAGGAAAAGAAATGGCAAAAAGCTTCTCTGATGGTTTTCAGTCATTCAAAGCTTCTAATACAAAAGGTGGTTTCTTTTTAGAAAATATTCTTGGTATAGATACAAAGAAAAATCAATTAGGAAAAGAATTAGATAAAATTACTGAAGATGCTATTCAATCCATTTCTTTCAATAATCCTGATATTGTCGCTGATTTAGATTGGCAAAACAAAATGACGCAACAGATACAGGAACTAAACTCTCAATTCTATAAAGGAGTTATAACAAATAAAGAATATAGTGAGAATCTTCAAAAACTGGGAGTTTCCGTTCAAGATACTACTGAATTTCTTGAAAGATGTTCTGCTACTCAAGAAAAAACTCAACTAAATGCTAAAAGACTTGGGACAACAATGACCACTGTGGGCGGAGCTTTTATGGCGCTTGCTGGTATTTTCTCAATGTTTGGAGAAGAAGGGGAAAAAGTTGCTTCTGTTTTAGCAACATTTGGTGGAGTTTTAGTAGCAATCGGTCAGTTATTACCGACACTAAAAGCTGGTATTATATCTCTGAGCGCCACTTTGCATATGGCTGTTCCTGAACTGGCAATTATCATGGGAGCCTTAGTTGCAATAGGCGCGCTGGTAACTGCCTTTGTAGTTGCTTGGAATAATAATAGTCCCGAAGCCCAACTCGAAAAAGCCTCCAAAGCAACTGAAAAAGCAAAAGAAATGGCCGAAGAGGCGTCTCAGGCCTATGATGAATTACTAAGTAAAAAATCTGAATTCGATAAGCTTACTACTTCTCTTGAGACTTTGACCCAAGGAACACTTGAATGGCGAAAAGCTCTGGCTGAGACTAATAACGAAGTTATAAATCTCCAAAAGGAATTTCCTGAGTTAAAAGTATCGGTAGATAAGGCGACTGGTCAATTGAAGATTGATAATTGGGGAGATGTTCTGAAAGCTCAGGCGGAAAGAATTGAAGCAACTAATAAGCAATTGACTATGGCGCAAATCAATGAGAATAATGCTCAGTTAGCAGTGACTAAGAAGAATATCTCTAATGATAATAATTTGACGGCTGAACAAAAAACTAGTCAAATAGAAGTCGAACAACTTAGAACCGAAGCCAATAATATGGCTTTGATTGATAGTATAATTAGTAAGTATAAAACTGATAAGAATAAAGACTATTTAGATAATTTTGGTGAGCTTCTAACTAAAAAAGTTACTTATGATACTTATAAGCATAATAGCGAAGGAGAAAAGGTTATTTCTGGAGAAAAAACCGAAAATGTTTTTGAGAAAGCGATAAAAAATAGAGCCAATAAAATAATAAATGAAAAGTCAACAGATGAACAAAAAGAATATGCTGAGCAGATTTTTGGGAAAGATGCTGTTGCTAATATGAAAGATGATGAAGAGATTAAGAATGCTATTTTGAATTATGAAAAAGCGAATCAAGTAGAAAAATTGACTGAAAAGATTCTAAGTTATAGCAAAGAAGACCAAAAAGCTTTTCAAGTTCTTCAAGGAAGTTTTTCTGGAAAAGTTTCAGATTGGAATAGTTCTGACTATCTATCTTTATCAGATGAACAACTAAAAAGATTTCAAGAAGACTTAAATTTAGAAAGTACTGATGCCGTTAGAGCCTTACTAAATGAAGGCAGGAATCAAATTTCAGATACGATTGATAAAGCAACTGAAGATTTCACAAAATTAGGTTTTGACTCTAATTTTATTGACCAATTTTCATTAGACAATCTTTCGAATATTTCTTCTCAAATTAGTGAGATGTCTAATCAAAGCGCGAAAGAATATCTAGAAGCTTTCAACGAAGCAATCAATAATACTGGTCTCCAAGAAGAAGAGAAAAAACGTCTTGAAAATTACCTCTCCTCAATCGACCTATCCGATGCCGTTCAAGTTCTTGATGCAAAAGAATTCATGAAAAATCTCGGAATGGACGAGACACAAATTGCGAAATTTTGGGCTGCTGCCAATACTGCTGTTGAGCCCTATATTACTAGTTTGGAGCAAGTCCAATCTTTGAATGAAAGAATTTCAAAGCTTGGTGAGGTTCGGAGTTTGGTTGAAAATGGCGAGAAGACTTTTAGTTCTAGTGATAAAGAAAGTCTAATAAGTGCTGGTTTCGCGGATAGTGATTTCTTACAGACGGGAATTGATGAATGGACTTATGTTGGAAAAGATAGTAATGATTTACTAAGACAGATAAATGAGAAAGTCGCACAGATTGGAAATCACATTGTTGGAAACTTACAAGATAGCGTCGAGAAAGGAAAAGAATATGGTACAATAATTGAAAATAATGACGAATTAGGGAAGAAACTTGCTACTCTTGCTGAAAATGGTTATGAAGGAACAAGTTTTGATAGTGCCGAACTTAAAGAAATGGCCGAAACTTTAGGAATTGCAGTAGACAACCTATCAGATGAAGGTATCGCAAAAAAACTCATTGATGCTTATAATATGTATAAAAATTTGGGAGAGAATGAAGAAGCAGTAAGAAGAGAACTTGTTAATAATGCCTCAAGACAATATGATTTAACAGGAAACTTTGGAACTTTCACTGGAGATTTAACCCCAGAAGAACAAGAGGAAATAATGACTGCTCAATTGAATAAATATAATGGGGCAATGGAGTATTATAACCAGTTAAAAGAAAAAGCTGGAGTTGACAGTGATAAGTTCAATTTGAAATTAGCTAATGAGGCTGTTCAACTTTTCAAACTTCGAAAGCAATATGATAAAACTGTTAAAAGTATTGATGATTACAAAGATATTTTGCTTCAAGGTAAGAGTGCTGGCACTGACTATTATAATGCTTTAGCTACAGCCAAAACAGACCTGAGCACCTTATTCAATGTTGATAAGGAATTAATTACTGAGGATTTTATTCAACAGTATGCTCAAGATATTTATAATTTGGCTGAAGGCGGAGAAGTTGGAACTCAAGCCATGCAGACTTTACAATTAGCAATCAATAATTTGAAAATGGATAATTTAAAGCAGAAAGTTTTAGAAGCGGGAGGAGACGTTTCAAAATTAGCTAAATGGATTGATGAGCTAAAACCAACTTTAGAGGTTCAAACCTTACTGGACAATTCTGCTTTAGTTGCTGGTTTACAACAAATAGCTGTTATGGCTGCTCAAAATGGTCAATTAGCTTCAGAAGCTTTGGCTCCAGTATTAAAAAGCTTAGAAATATTAACCGGAACTAAAATTAGTGTTAATTATGATACTTCAGATACTAAAATTGCTACAACTCAGGACCAGATAAATCAGTATAGAGCTCAAGGATATGCTATTTTACAACAAGGAGGTATGGGAGGTAAAGGATATACAAAAATGGGTAGACTCAAAAGTATATCCTATACTAGTTCAACAACTGGAGGAGGTAATTTGAGCGATTTTACAGTTCCAGATAGAGATTCTACTAGAAGTTCTGGCTCATCTAAAAAAGAATCTACCTGGGAAAACCCCTATGACAAACTCTACAACCTAACCGAAGAAATAAATGAAGCCCTCCGTCAGCGCGAAAAGCTCGAAAGAGAATATGACCGCATCCTAGAACGCCGTGGCTCCACATTCCAAGAACTTCGCAAAAATTATAACGCCCAACTTCAATCCCTCCAAAAAGAAATCGCCCTTCAAAATCAACTGCGCGCAGGTCGTCTCGCGCAACTAAACGCCTTATCTTCTGAGACCTACAAAGGCCAAGACAGTAATGGTAATGAACTTACAAAGTCCTTTGCAGATTGGGGCGCCACTAGATATGGTAGCTATGACCCCAACACTGGCCTACTCAAAATTGATTGGGATACCATTGACACTGTGAAAGATGAAAATTTGGGTGGCGCTATCGAAGCTTATATTAGTCGCCTAGAAGAACTTGAAGGTCAAATTGAAGATATTGACACTCAAATCGAAGATTTTCAAGATAAAGTGACCGAACTTCAAAAAGAAGGTATGCAGGATTATCTTGATTTTGAACAGAAAGTCTATGATGCAATCGTAAATCAACAACAGCAACTAATTGATGACTATCAAGACCTCTCAGACAAAATCAATGACTCCAACTCAAAAATCTTAGATTCAATCCAACGCTCAATCGACCTTCAGCGTCAAATCAGAGACAATACCAAAACTGAAGAAGATATAAATGAAAAAGAAGCTCGTCTAGCCTATCTACGCCAAGATACCTCAAATGGAAATCTTTTAGAAATAAAGCAACTTGAAGAAGAACTTGCTGATGACCGACAGAGCTATGAAGATAATCTAATTGACCAACAGTTAGAGCGTCTAACCCAACAAAATGACGATGCTCAAACAGCGCGGGAGCGTCAAATCGACCTAATGCAAAAACAACTCGATTATGCTTCAAAGAACGGAGATTTCTGGAACCAAACCTATGATTTATTGACTAACGCCTTTACCGAAAGCGGAGAAATAAATCTTGCTTCTCAAGTCTGGGGCCTTTTGAAAAAGGATGAAGGTTGGAAGGGCATGAGTAAATTCGGCCAACTCAACTGGCAAGAAGAAATCTCTAAAGCAATTCTCGCAGCGAGTCATGGATATGCCAACTGGAATATGTATAAAGCCAAAGAGGTCGATAAGAACTTAGTTACTTCTACTGGTCTAAATCTTCGTTATGACGGCTCTAACTGGGTCGATAGTAGTGGGAATATTTATAGCGGAGTTGATTATGATTCAAAAATCGGTGGCTTTACCTACTCTGGAATGACTAAAGCCCCTACTTCAAGTGGAGGCTCTGGTAGCAGTTCAAGTAGCGGCTCAGGTGGTAGTTCGGGTAGTGGTGATACTATTTCAATTGGTAGTAAAGTCAAAGCTGACCCCAATGCAGTTATTTATGCCGACTCCTATGGTGGCGGTGGAGGTCGTCAATATTATAGTAATGACCCCATCTACACTGTTCTAGGCGAAAATAATGGATACTATCTAACTCGTTACCATGGTGTTAGCGGAGGCTATACCGGCTGGTTCCGCAAGAAAGACCTAACGGCTTACAAGACTGGTGGTATAGCAGATTTTACTGGCCCGGCTTGGTTAGATGGTAGTAAGTCCAATCCTGAACTTATTTTGAACGCACGCGATACTGAGAATTTCATTGCGCTAAAAGATATTTTGAGTTCTATTATGGACCGGAAGGGTCTACAAAACAATACTCAATCTGTTGGTGATATGTATTTCAATATTGATATTAATGTTGATGAAATTAGTAGTGACTATGATGTTGAAGACCTAAGCAGGAAAATCAAACAAGAACTAACAGACAGTGCCATGTATCGCAATGTAAATTTGGTGAATTTCATCAGATAATTATAAAGCCATAATGGTTTCTTCACTTATCCTTAGAGAAATTTGAGGAAAGGAGGAAACCATTATGGCTATTGCGTTAAAAGGAGATTTTATTGGTTTTTCTTTTAATGAACACCGTTCCGAAAGTTTGGGGATTGTGCGGGTAAGCGATGGTAGTAGATATAATGAAGATTTAGTTCCTACCACTCAAGACAAAACCGTACAGGTTCCTGGAGGGGACGGTTTTTACTATTTTGGGAGTGATTACACTCAAAGACAGTTTAGTATAAATATTGCTTTTGATGAACTAACCGAAAAGCAATTCCGAGAGCTACAGCAAGTTTTTGGAACAAAAGAACTCGGAAAATTGGTTTTTGATGAAAGACCCTACAAGTACTATATGGTAAAATCTAGTAAACCACAGTTGAAGTATATTTGCTTTGGAAAGGATGGAGAGCGTATTTATAAGGGCGAAGGAACACTAACTTTTACGGCCTATTATCCCTTTGCCAAGAGTGTTTTCAAATTTTTGGAGAAAGAGATAGAAGAAGAAACTGGAAAAGAGGTTTATGTTTTACGAAAGACCTATTCTAATATTGAAGAATGGGCTGAGGCATCTGGCATGAAGGCGCAAGACATGAAGGCACAAGGCAGACTAGACACAATTCCAAAAAATAAAGATAATGAGCCTATTCCAGGAGACATTCTTGTGTATAATGCTGGAGACTTGGAAGCTGATTTTATTTTACGATTTAGAAAATGGACACAAGCAGAAGAAAATGTCGAAAATAGACCTGTAGTTTCCGTTTCTCTAACTGGAAAAGATAGTTCCGGAAATACAAAAAATATATTAAAAATAACTCCTTTTATATTAAACTCTGAAGATGTTGGTTTTCAAATCAATACTAAAAGTAATCTAATTGAAGGCATTGACAGTCAGAATATAGCTACAGGAAATCTTTATAATAAATATATTATCGAAGGAGATTTCTTTAAGATTCCTCCTCAAAAAGAAGGATTAAAAATTAGCGTAACTGGCGCGACCCCTATAGAAATTGTGTATGATTATATTTACTATTAAGGAGGCTTATTATGAAGAAAAATAAGTATGAGATAAGCCTATGGGAAGATAGATTAGTCTCTCAAACTGGAGAAGGGCAAAGTATAGTTCCTGAACACTACGAAGAAGAAAAAGTTTGTATAATTGGCTCAGATACCATGACATCACAAGCCCGGGCCCTTGAACCGAAGTTGGTGAGAAATGTCAATGGTACAAATAAGCTAACTTTCAAATTATACTATACATATATTGATAATGAAACTGGAAAGAGGATTCAAAATCCTTTTATTTCTCTTTTAGTAAATGAAAGAAAAGTAAAATGTAAATGGGAAGACGAATGGTATGATTTCGTTATCAAAGGTATTCAAGAAGATAGTAATGGGAAGACAATTACTTATACTTGCGAAGACCTTTATATCAATGAACTAAGTAAAACAGGTTTCAGTTTAGAATTTGACCAGAAACTCAATAATAATCAAGGAACCGCGCAGGAGTTAGCTAAAAAAGTTCTTGAAGGAACCGATTGGGTTGTTGATACTAATACTAGTGACCATATTTTACAGACTATTGAGGAGCCTCTTTATAGTGCTACTCTCACCCAAAATTTAGATGCAAAAGATAAAAACAATGCGACCAAGACCATTCTCGGAGGAAGTATTATCTATATCTTTTACTCTGTTGTCCAAGAGAAAAAGAGTTATGTTCAATTTATTTATAATACTTCTTATGAAACAGAAAGTAATAGTCAACTTCTAAAAGAAAATAATTGCTATTCTATAGATATGAAAACAGAAGGTTGGGAGGGATTTGTTAGTACTTATCTCAATGGAGACCCCGTCTTCTCTGATGATTATAGAGGAAAACGCCTGGTTCGAAAGCAACTCCAAGAATTTAATAGCGCACTAAATAGAAATTGCTATGTCTATAAAGATCAAAGTAATAATAAGGTATTAGGCTATTCAACTGTTGAATATAAAGACCCTACTGTTGTTTTGAACTTAATTTCTAACTCCAAAGAGTTCGTTGATACTAATGGATGGCAAGGCGCGCTTAGTTGGGAACTTTATCCTTTATTCTTTGGAGAGGAAAAACTAAATTATTCTTATACTTCAACAACCTATTTACGAAATACAGCTAAAGACCCGATTTTGGTATTCAATAGTGGTCTTCAAGATAGTGCAGGTTATTTAGAAGATGGCCTCCAACCAGGACAAAGATATTTTCTTAGAATTAGGGGATATAATGGTGAGCCTAAAAATAATACAACCTTGACTGATGGAATCAGTTTCCATATTTATGACTATTTTACTGCTTTATCTTCTGAAAATTCAATCCCAGTCCATAATGAAGAAGACTACTGTGAAAAAATTGGAGGACCACAATTAGAAGATTATTATTTTATTACTTCCGATGTTGAAAAAATTGAAGGTAAAAGCTATTATATTAGGAATACAGAAACCAAAAAGTACGATCCTAAAGATTTTCCAGATGGAGCAGTTTTTCCTGGAAACGAGCCTTTATATGAAAAGGGGCAAATTCTTCAGATAGAATTCGAAGTAATTCGCGCGCGACCTAAAAAAGAGATTACTGCTGGTTATTTTGGAAAGCATACTTATACAGATAGCAATGGCAATTCTCATACTGAAACCTCTATCGCTCGTCCTGGTATCTTTATTTCTCTACCCGCGAATTCATGGATACAAGAAGTTCAATTTTATCAACGAGTAGAAGGATATAATGGCTCGGTGATTCACCTTGGAGATTTCGACACTCAATCTATAGGAACTACCTATTATAAATACTTCCTTCCAAGTGATAATTATAAAAAAGAAGAAGATATTGCATATCTTTATTGTGGGATTACTCAAAAAACAGACCTAACAGAGGTTTATGAAGATAAAAGTGAAGATACTACCCATGTTCTTTATGAAAAAATTAGAAGTATTACGGCGAAGAATTCAAACCGTTTCAATATTCTTCAAAATATTGCTGAAACTTTCCAATGTTGGGTACGGTTCAAAATTGAGCATGATAAAAATACTGGAAAGATTATCTATGAAAATGGAATTCCCAAAAAAACAGTCTACTTCAAAGAGGAAGTCGGCGAAGACCTTGGATATGGTTTTGTTTATGGAATTGACTTAAAAACGATTTCTCGTTCTATCGACAGTAACCAACTCACAACAAAAGTAGTAGTCGCGCCGAATACGAGCGAGTACGCTGAAAATGGTATTTGCAGAATTGCTGATGCTGATTTGAACGAAAATGGGGAAAATTATATTCTAGACTTTGGGTATTACATTTCTCAAGGACTTCTAAATTCTGGAGAACTCAATAAATACTTATATCTTCCTGATAATAATGGTAAATCAGGTTTCTATGTTGAACTAAAAAAGAAGAATAAAGAATATAATGAGATTGTAGAAAAGCTTACTCCTAAAAAGACTGAGCTTTCAAAGCAGACTTCTCTTCAAACTATTTATGACCAATATGTATCAAATTCTGTGACCGAAATTACCACTCTTCAAAATAATTTATGTAAGTTGGTTGGTTTTGACAATTTTGATGATGAAAAGATTCTTGACTACCTCAAAACCCATTCAGATAATCAAGAGGCAAAAAATATTTATTCCAATTTGATAACTCAGCAACATAAAAGAGAAAGTTTTCAAGCTAGTTTAAAATTGATAGAAGCTAGTGTCAATGAACTTACAGAAGTAGTAAAGGGTTATGAAGAGGATTTAGAGGCAAAAGCTAATGAAAAGAAGGCCCTCGAAAATGCTTTCTACCAAAAGTTTTCTCGTTTTATCCAAGAAGGCTCTTGGACTTCTCAAGACTATATCGACCCAAATCTCTATTACTTAGACGCTCGTAGCGTAGCATATACTAGCTCTCGTCCAAAAATTTCTTATAATATTTCCGTAATTAGGCTGAATGCTCTTGATGAGTATAAGGGCAAAAAATTCAATGTTGGAGACATTTCCTTTATTGAAGATAAAGAATTCTTTGGATATATAAAAGGAGAAGATGCTTGGAAGACTCCTTATCATGAAAAAGTTCTGATAAGTGAATCTACTTCTTGGTTTGATAGTCCTGAAAAGGATACCTTTACAATTCAGAACTATAAAACTCAATTTGAAGATTTGTTCCAGCGTATAACTGCTACGACCCAATCCCTCCAATATTCTACTGGTGAGTACAATCGTGCTTCAAGCATTGTTGAAGGAAAAGGAGTTATCAATACCGAGACTCTTCAGAATAGTATCAATATAAATAACGAACTAGTCTTCAAATCTCAAAATGAAGAAATCTTCCAGGATTCTACTGGTCTAACTTTGACTGATAAGCGTGACCCTTCAAAACGGACTAAACTTACTTCTGGTGGACTTTTCATATCTACTGACGGTGGAGTTACTTGGAAGAATGCTGTTCGTGGTGAAGGTGTAGCAACTCAATATCTAACTTCGGGTTCTATCAATACCAACAACATCGCAATCTATGATGGCGCGCACGCCTCATTTAGATGGGACAAATATGGTATCAATGCTTATGATGCAACTCGAGAAACAGACCCGAACACCAATCAAGAAGTTCTTAAAGGTATTATAACTAATAACTTTGTTCGTTTTGACCAATATGGTGTATATGGAATAAAGGGAGCGCCATCCGATGACGACCCTTACAATCCTCAAAAAGAAAATACGGTTGGTGGGATAACAGCCATCGGTGAAGACAAAATTTGGCGCGATGCTCTTTTTGGAATGACTTGGAAGGGGTTTTTCCTAAAAAATAAAAGTGCAGATAGAAACCAACAGATTGAAATTTCAACCGAAAAAGATATATGCGTTAGTAAAACAATAGATGATAAAGTAATTGATAAAATTAGAATTGGTCAGATAACTACTAAAGATAATAAAGTAGCCTATGGTCTCCAACTGAAAGATGATACCGGCGCGACTACTATGGAAACTGATGATAGTGGTCAGCTCTGGCTGAGGGATAAATTACGGATTTCTGATACAGTTTCTATTGGAGTTCTTGAAACTGGAAAAGACAGATACCAAGTTTTCAACTCTAATAATAACTTTATTGTTTATAATGATGGAACAGTAGAAGCTACCCAAGGGAATTTTAGTGGAAGCACTATTGGCGGTTTTACTATTGAAGATAATAGACTCTTTAGTAATGATGTAGTTCTCTCTTCCCGTGGCATTGAAATCAAAAATAATGGTACTCTTACAATTTCAGATGGAAATACCGAAGTCTTTTCAGCTAATAAAACTTTTTATGAAAAAACAACTGATACTATTCCCCAGGAAGGAAAGACTTATTATACTTATAATAAGGATACTGGGGTTTATACCCTTTGGGTAAAAGGAGCATCAACTGAATTTCCTGAGAGAGCAGAGATTTATGAGATTGTTCGTAAAACGATTTTTTCAGGTACTCTAGAAGGCGCGAATGGGTCGTTTTCTGGTGAATTGAAAGGTGCAACAGGAATCTTTTCTGGTGAATTACAAGGTGCAACTGGCGTCTTTACAGGAAATATTACTGCTCAGAGTGGCACTATTGGTGGTTTTACTATCAATACTAATAATCTAACTTCTGCCAATGAGTCAGTTATTTTAGATGGAACTAATGGAAAGATTACTGCTGAAAATATTGAACTAGGCAACGGCGCGGAAGTAAGAGACCAAATTTCATTCAAAGGAGAAGATGGAACAGTTGCTTATCTCCAAAACCCTACTCTTCATGATGGGGTCGTTCTGAATGCAGGAGATATAAAATTGAGAACTAGTGGAGTTCTTGAATTTGGAGACATAAAAATCTTCGGAGACAAAACTAATCCAACAATAAAATCTTCTCTATGGACAATTGATAAAGACAAAGCTGTTTTTAATAATGTAATCGCGCAAGGTGGTACAATTGAAAATGTAGTATTCAAAAATTCTACTATTCAGGGCGCTGGCGGAATTATGTTTTTCAAGCCTTCCTATTCTGGGACTAGCGTATCTAATCCTAATCCTAGTACTGACATAGAAACCATTTTTACTGTTGAAGAAACTGGGCTTACTGTCGGAGACCATGTTATAGTCAATGGTCAAGAAGGCGACGTTACTACCGTTGAACAAACTAAAGTAACTATTAGTGGAGTTAAGTTTGGAGAAAATAAAACTGTCACTATAATAAAATTATATAATAACAAGTTAGTAGATGGAGCAATTAATTTGACTGATAATCTACTAATTGGAGTAAATTCTCTTAGAGTCGAGCTATCACAAAATGAAACGACTGGAAAGAATCAAGACTGTCATCTTTTTAGAGGAGGTCTAACCGTTACTCTTCCAACTGTTATTACTAAAACTATTGATACTGGTGAGACTCAAACTGTTGTAGAATATCCTAACAAGCCAAACCTTTTTATTGGAGACTTGTATCCGATAACTGGAAAACTTGGTTATGGTCTTTATGGTGATAATGTTTATTTGAATGGTACTCTAACTACCAAAGTAAAAAGTGATAATTCTCCAACATATGCTGGAGTAAATACGATTGATGGATACAATGTCGATGAGAATCTTTTCAAAGATAAAGATGCTTCTCAAAAAATTGTATTTTGGGCAGGGTCTATAGGCGAAGATAAACTGAGTGTTCAAAAGGCTCCTTTCCAAGTTACAGATAAAGGCAACCTATATGCTAAAGCTGGTACTTTTACTGATAGCATTTTTTCAAACAGTAGAATAGAAGGTAGTGAAATACGTGGAGCTGATATTTATACTGCTAGAATTCATGGTTGGATACCAGAAGATGGCGGAAATAAGAGTGGAGAATTAAGTGTTTATAATACTTCTAATGGAATTGTGTTTAGAGAAGAACCAACAAGTCCAGACGAGATTGGTACAGAGCTTTTTAGTATAGGAGAAAATGGACTAAAGACTTCTGAGAAAAATTTTATTACGGTAGGGCAGTCTATTGTTTTTTCTGGCGACAACTTCGAGATAAATAGAATTTCTTCAAAAATTTCATTATCTGAGAATAAACTTTCTTATCTTTCTTTAGGTCCCAAAGGAGATATAATAGGAGATACCTCAATCAAATTTTCCAAAGATAACTTTGCAATTGATATAACTAATTCTAATAAATTTTTAGTAGAAGGAAATAAAATTACTTCAAAAGAAATTTTTTCTGCTCAAAAAAATATTCTTTTTGGCAATTCTCTAGAATATCGAAAGGCGACTGAGGGCCAGGTTGAAGTGGGTTATGATTTATATATAAAAACCTCTATGTAAGTTTCAATGCCTGGTCAATAAAAACTGAGGACTTCGATTCTTAGTTAAGAGTAAAAGGAGGAAATTATGGCAACTTATGGAAGTGTAGTAACAGAAACTAGATATGAGTCTTATTTTTTCGTAGAATGGACTTTGAAAGAAACAGATAGCCCAAATGTTAGAAGCATTATAAGTTGGAGTTGCGGCCTTGTCCCTGGACACAAGTATTATACAAACGCTATTAGAATGAGCGCCGTTACCATCAATGGAGTAGAGGTATATAGTGGTGGAACATATTCAGATATTACAAACTATAAAAAGACGGTCTTTGCTTCTGGAACTCTTACTATTCCTCATGAAAGTGATGGGACAAAAACTTTTACTATTAGTGGCTTTACAGGATGGTTATATGGACACGGCAATTATACGGCAAAATCACAAAATTTCTCATTACCGTCTATTACTGTCTATACTAATTGTACTCCTCCAAGCAATGTACGGTTTTCTAATAGCCCGAGTTTTTTATCTCCAAGAGATGGCAGTATTACAGTAACTTGGAATCCAGGAATTGATGGAACTTATAATCCAATAAATGAATATCGGGCTTATTATTGCTTTTCTTCAGATGGAAAGGTTCCAACTGAAAGTGATGCTTATAAAGGAGTTATATCAGATACTTCTGCAAGGATACCTTTGAATGAAGAAAATAGAGGCATGTATCTCAGAGTGGGAGTTCAGGCTAGAAGTCAGCATAATAATACCTCTTTAATTTATACTGACCCAATCCCAGTCAATAGCTTGCCTAATAGCCCATCAGTTTCTTTTACTTCAAAAACAGTACCTTCAACTCAGACTTCGGTTACTATAACAGATATTTCACCTGGTAATTTAAATTTCGGAAGTAAAACTGGCTCAGTTTGGTGGGCCAGTTCTTCCACTGGAAGCAAAACTAAACTTTCTACCAACAGTCTTACAGATAATACATTGGGCTCTTTAACTCAAGGAAATAGTAAAAATTATTACTTTTGGACTTATGATGGATTTGAATATAGTTCCTCTTATACAACAGTTACAATAACTAAAAATATAAAACCAGCTATTGCTGTAGAACTAACTAGTTCTAAAAACTCTACTATCACTGGGGCTTCTAATGTGCTTGAAACAATAAGTTTTACTGTAACCGCGCAAAATAAAGCCTGTTATTATACCGTAAAGATTTTGAGAGGAACTGGTGCGGATAAAAAAACTTTATATACTTTAAAATCAGATAGCTATCTATCTAGTAGCGGAATGTCTGAGGAAATAAATCGTGATATCCGTTCATTAGGGTTATCAGAAGGAGACTTTTATTTTCATTTTGCCTGTAACGATTCTATAGAAAGTGGAGATAGTATAATAAAAGATAATGATGGGAGCAATTATTATTCTCCCGCTCTTCCAACCTTTTCTAATGATACTACTTATAATCAATTCTTAGAAATCAATGTACCTGGAACCAATTCAACTGACTTTTTCCAAAAACTCCGTTTCACCTCGTCTCATTATGACAGTTATCTATATGATAACGGAATTTTTAGACTTGATACAGGTAGTAATGAAACTATTTCCTATACAGTTGCTAAGAAAAAAGACTCAAAACCCTCACCAACAAAAATCTTTTATGATGTAACTATAACTTCAGATTTAGTATCTGGTCAGACTTATGATTTTTTCCCTACTTTACAGTTTGCTGGGCTAACAAGTTCTGCTCTTATATCTCGACGTCGGACTCCTGCTTTAGACCCAACTCCTTCATCTGGAAGCATTTTATATATTAAACCTTTTACGGATGGATGGAATAAGGCAGAAGATAAACCAGCTACTTCTTCTAAAAAGATTAGTATATCTAAAGGGAGTTTTGTAGGAGGCACACTCGACGATAGTTTTTATAACTATTATAATATTGATAAAAATAGTAAATGGTGGAAATCTGAAATACTAATTTCTGACAATCAAAAAATTGATATCTCAACTTTGCCAAAGAAAGACAGTATTAGTGGAGATTATTATGAAAGAAATTTTAGCATAACTGGTTCTACTTTTTTTAATAAGATTCCCTCTGGCGTTTCGAAAACAGGAACACTAACTTGTGCTTTGAAAAATACTATTACAAATAGATTCGGACAGACCATTTCTAAACAGTCTTCAATTGTAACTTTAGATTTCAATGAAAACCCCGAAATTATAAATATATCTAAGACAGCAAACAATACTGACTATCTTTATGAAGATGGAACGTTACAATTAGAATATAAATATAGAACTTATTCTAAAAATAAAATTAGTTATTCCTATCTCATAAATAGAAATGATGGCAATGGAGTGGTTACCTATGGAGATATAGGGACCAATGAGGATTTAACTCCTCCAGTATTTGGGACCGGAAGATTACTTTCAGAAATAGTTAATATTAAAATAGGAGAAATTACTAGTTCAGGGCCATGCCTATTTAATATTAGATTCTATGATGGAAATTCTACTTCTTATGATACTAAATTTGATATTTCTTGTGAAAGGATTCGATTTGTCAATCCTACTATTTCATTCGAAAAAGCTACCTATAATAAAGAAGGAACCAATTCATATAGTGTAAATTGTCAGTATTTTATTAGTAATTATGGCTATGACTTGAAACAATTAGATGATAAAATATTTTCAATCAACAAGGAAATTTTGACTCTTAATCTTTCAACAGAAAGTATGACACCCTCCACCGGAGATGCAGTCTTTCACCTAGATAATGAAATTGTTGATTTTGAAATTGGTAGATTAACCCTAACCACAACGATAATCTATAATGGCCACTCTATTACAAAATCCTCTACCTCAAATGACCTCATAATCTATGGCATCACACCAACTATTGCCTATCGCCAAAATCACTTAGGAATAAATACTTCTATCCTCCAAGATGATTCAATACTAACAATCGCCCCAACGTCGGGAAGAAATATTATTTATCTTCAGAAATTTGGCTCTACTAGCACTCCCTTCAAAATAAATCTGACGACTGGCACTCTAGAAGGGTTTATTTTCAATATTGACTGCGGTGAAATCAAATAACTAGAAACTTGACTTCTTTCTAATTTTATTATATAATAAAATCAAAAGGAGGAAGATTTATGAAAATTACAATTTACCAGCTAATTTCTACTCTAAATATTGAAAAAGAACTTCTTACCCAGAAACTTCCAATTCGTACCGCTTACAATCTCTCAAAAATCTTCGCACGGGCGCGCGAAGAGTTAGAATTCTATCAAGAGAAATTCAAAGAAATTATAACTCAATATGGCGAAAAGGATGAAAATGGAAATCTTATCTTTTTAGAAAATGAGAATATTTCTATTCAAAAGGATAAGATAGAAGAATGTCAAAAAGAAATTACCGACCTTCAAAACCTAGAATTAGAAATTCCAGATTATTCCATTTCTTTAGATAGTTTAGAAGCTATAAAGATTTCTCTTGATGAAATTTCAGTATTACTACCATTTATTTGTGAAAAATAAATAAAAAACTAAGCCTACTTTTGATTAGTTATTAGAACTTATCAAAAGTAGGCTCTTTTTATTTTGGAGTAAGAATTTTCTCATTACTTATAAATAGAGGAGAAAAAGGAGGGATAAAAATGGCAGGATATAATCCATATGCTACAAATTCATACCAAGGAACCCAAATGTTTCCACAGCCTCAAGGAAATGTCTATACTCTAAATAACTCAATGGAAATTGCCAATATACCAGTTAGCGGAGGTATCTCAGTTGGCATCTGTCCAAGTGAAAATCTTATGTACATAAAAGCTATGGTAAATGGCGCGCCATCCCTAATGGTATATACAATTACTCCATGTGAGACAAAACAAAACTTACAAAATGATGAAGTTTCTTCAAGACTGGAAAGACTTGAAGGCCAAATCGAAGAAATCAAAAAACTACTAAGCGGAGGAGGTAAGCTAAAAAATGAACTCTAATTTATTATCAGCTTTAATGAATATGGGCCACAATCAACCCCAAGCTCCGACTCAAATAACTCCTCCAATCAACCCAGAAAAGATGAAACAAATGATACCAAATTTGACAAAAGAAAACCTTGTCCAATTAGTTCAACGGGCTCGTTTGCAAGGAATACCCGAAGACCAAATCGAACAAGGTCTCAACTTTATACTAAGTTTAAAATAACTTTTGCGTCCGGGGCATAAGTTATAATAAATAAATGGAGGAATAAAAATGATGAATGAAGGATTATCAGCAGGTGATATCCTAGCTCTAACTCGCGACCAAGACGGAATGGGTAATGCATGGAACAATCCCTTTATCTATCTTGTTTGGTTGGCCCTACTTGGCGGAAACGGAGGTCTATTCGGAAACCGTGACAGCAACGCCTTACAGGGCGCACTAACTCGCTCAGATATGTTTGAAGGATTTAACAACCAAGACATCAATAGCCAGCTCCGTGGAATCACTAATGGTCTATGCGATGGTTTTTATGCTGTCAATAATGGATTGAAAGATGGTTTCTATGGCATCCAGAGCGCGCTAGCTGAAAATCGTTTTGCTCAGCAAAATTGTTGCTGTGAAATCAAGGGTGGCATCAAGGACCTTTCTGCCGAAGGTTATCGTAATACCTGCGAAATCACAACCGCTATCCATGCTGAAGGTGAAGCCACTCGCGCGCTAATTAATAGTAATACTATGCAGGAACTACGAGATAAGTTAGCTGAAAAAGATCGAGATGTCCAGGCTCGTGATTTTCAGCTATCTCAAATCGCGCAGACAAACTCTATCGTAAGCCAGGTTAGACCTTGCCCTGTTCCTGCATATATTACCTGCAATCCTTGGGGAAGCAACTACAACTACAATAATGGTTGCGGTTGCGGTTGTGGAATTTAAGCTTTTTACCGTGAGTACATATCCGTATCGGAGGTAAATAAAAATGATTGATAGCTATTCAAATACTTCTCAAGAGGTTGTGGCTGGAGGCAATATCTCCTTTGCTATAAACAGTATCCAAACTGGATGTACCGCAACTCACAGCGCTGGTAGTACCACTTTCTCACTAAACAAGCCTGGTTTCTACTTCATAACGTTCAATGGGACGGGTGCTATTACTGGAGCGACTGCGGGTACGATAATTGTCTCTATGTTGAATAATGGAACTCTTGTTCCTGGGGCAACTGCTAGTGTTTCTTCTGCTTCAACAACTGATGTGCGTAGCTTAGCATTCTCTAAACTCATCCAAGTAAAACCTTCTTGCTGTGCTGTAAATAATACCACTAATCTAACCTTCAACAATGCTGGTTTAGCCGCGACTTTTACTAATGTAAATGTTGTAATAACTAAAATAGCATAAGGAGGCACAATTATGGTAAAATTCAAAGCACTATATAAGGGAATGAACGACGACCTAAAAGATGCAGAAATGATGATTGACTATGCTTGCGAAATCAGTAAACATGAAGAAGATAAAGCGTTAGCAGATGAAATCGCAAAATACGCCCAATACCGACTAGAACATTTCATGAATTTCCATAAACTATTTGAAAATGAAGCTTCTAAAGAAAAGAATGTAGATAGAGAAACTGTTTCAGAGTGTATGTGGCATGAAACCAACGAAATGTTCCAGCACTGGTATGACGATATTGAACGAAAAATAAAGAAATATTCCTAATTATAAGAGAGGAGAGCTTTATTGCTCTCCTCTTTTTTTATTCCCAATTTACAATTTCAACTTTTTTGTAACAAGTCTCACTTATATATTTTCCAATTCCAACAGCATCCGCTTCATCTTCAGTAACGCTTATATCAAACCACTCTTTTACGAGTTGGCGCATTGAACGTTTTTTGTCAGACCTTGAGCGCCCCTTTACTCCACAATGCGCGCGCCAAGTATTTGTCGGCGCAATCTTGAAGGGCACTCCTAAATCAAAACAGGCTTCCATCAAAATTCCTTGAAGTCGCGCCAGAGTCTCAAAAGTAGTTACACCCATTTTCTCTTGATATTGAATACCTTCAATTCCGACAAAATCTACATTAAAAGTTTTTATAATTGAAACTAACCATTCTTTTATGAGATGGTCTCTAGCGATTTCTTCCAAATCAGGGGAAGCATTAAAAATGCCATATTTGATGAGCTTTTTATCATCATAGATTGAAAAGCCCGAAACTTTTGTTGCTTGGTCTAATCCTAATACCCTAAAAGTATCTTTCTTTTTGGGAATAGCCCTCAACGTGGAAGAGGCCAATGGATTTTCTTTACATAAGGGGCAGTCGCGCCGAGTACGAATTTTTTTCCAAGGAGCGAAAACATGGTGTCCTTCATTACAGGTATATTCGAGAATTTCGTCTAAATTATGATACTCAGTAGAAACTAAATTCCACCCATCTTTAGACAATTCTGCTTTTATATCTTCTATTTGAATTTTTGCCAATTTCACCCACTTCCTATTATTTTAGTCCGGTAGAACCGAAGCCTCCATCAGCCCTTTCTGTATCTTCCATAACTTTATCTACCAAATAAAAATTAGCTTTAGGAACTTCAGCGAGGACTAGCTGGGCAAACTTCTCACCCTTATGAATATAATGGTCCGTGCCATGTAAGATAGAAGTGATAATAGGATGACCGTTGTTATCAAATTCATAAGTAATATCTTGAATAGGTGCTTCTACATTTTCAACAATAACACAGACTTCTCCACGGAACCCAGCATCAATAGTTGCGGGAGTATTCGCGACTCTTAACTTTGTCTTTAGACAACGACCACTCTTAGGACGAATCTGTAACTCATAACCATTAGGAATAGCAAACTTTAAGCCGGTAGGAATTAGTTTTGTCTCTCCAGGATGGATAGTATAATCTTCTAGTGCATATAAATCCATTCCACTATCATCTATATGCGCGTATTCAGGCATCCGGGCGCCTTCTCGGCATTTCTCATAAGGAATTTGGATGTATTTCTTAGCAACTCCTTGAGTTTCACTAATACAATTAGCTAATCCATTAGCTAGTTGTTTCAGAAAGTCTTTCTTTTGAGCAGAGAAGCCTTCTAAGGTATCAATTTTTTGACCCAATTGAGCAAAATTTTGAACCATATCTTCAACAGCAATCCCATTAGCATTTATCGCTTGGGCAAGGAGTAAACGAGTATTTGCATTATTCAAACTTCGTAGGTAGCTGTCTAAAACACCAGGAGCTAACAAAGCAAATTTATCTTCGGGAAGATTTAGTAGCCCGCCAATTGCTTCAAGTGTATCTTCTTTACCAGAAAGTTCCCCCATTAGAGAAGATAGTTGATGAATATCTTCTTTCGTAATTTTTTCTTGGGTAGAAAAATCAAATATCTCAGCCATCTAATTCCTCCCACAACTCTCCAAAAATTTCAGTTATCTTGACAAGCCATAGCTCACCGATAATCTCGCCTTTAGCCTTTTTTGTCTTATAGGTATATCCTGCTGAACCAATAGTAAATCCTTTCTCACGGGCATCTTTTCGATAGTCTTCAATTACTTGTTTGGCTTCTTCCTCGGTAAAACAAATAATTTCTGTTGTTTCTTTATAAGTTCTCATATATTCTCCTTAGTCTTTTACATCAATATTTAGAGAAGTAAGATTGTTTTTATTATTTGGTGTTGATGAATTGCTTGTAGTAATTGTAGAATAATAGTAAGGTGTAGTTGTAATATTAGAACCATAAGAAATAGTATAGCTATCTATTTTACCTTCATTATAAACTTCATTCAGTAATTTTTGAAGCTCTTCTTTCGTAAATTCTATCTTACCCTTTTCATTTTTAGGAAATACTCTAATTTTTGTCATATCAATTCTCCTTTTGTGTCAATTCCATAAATCTTGGTAGTGTCTCAATCCAATCACAAATCATTTGCCAATCAGGTAGGCGATGGTGGCGCCGCTGTTGGTAAATAGTTTTTAATTGTTGATAGTTCGTTGTCATTCCGGCGGTTAGTTCAAAACCCATTGGAATATTATAAAGAATTTCAAGATATTTTTCATTCATAAGTTTATGAGTTTCTTCTGTTTTTTCCTCTAAAGAAGATAATCTATTATATTCATCAATCTTTTCTTGACAAATATCAATAATTCTTCTATCAACATAAGTATTACATTGTTTATTTAGAGAAAATTTGGTAATTTTGTGCATTTTTGAACAAGAACTGATGAAATCACAAAAATGATAACGCTCAATTTGCATCCAAGCATTTTGACTAATTGTCAAATCAAATTGAACAATAATTCCTTTTAGTGCATTATCATGTCCCTGCCCAGTTGGACAAGTAAAACAAGCTTTGATACCAGGAGTAAGCTCACTATTCAACTTTTCAATATTAACAGCTTTTGGATATTTAGCAGTCTTGATTGCTCGTTCAAGGCCATACACTTCAGTATTTTCAATCTTCAAATAAATCTCTCCTTTACAAAATCTCCATCTTCATCTATATAATAAACATTTTTGATTCCCAAATTTTTTATAAGCCTACTACAAGCAGGACAGGGTTTACTACACGCCTTCTCTCCTGTTTTGAGCTCTCTAAAAGTAAAAATGGAAACTTTGTCCCATTCTATTTCTTTTCCAATCAAGGGAGACAGGGCAGAAATTTCCGCGTGTTCACAAGAATTGGAGTTTTTATAATCTTCAAAATTACGATACTTATTATAGTAAAATTGAAGAGGACGAGTTTTTGTAGAATTGCAAGAAGCAGATAAAATTCTTTTTCCACTAACAACTACCGCGCCAACTCTTGCTCTATCAAAATTAGAAAGCCGGCACATTTGTTTAGCGATATTGAAAAAACTTTTTTCTCTATGGGTCATTCTATCAACTCATCCTTTCTTTTTACTATAATAAGTATATCATAAAATTATTCTTTTTTCAAATTTTTCCTTTTATCCAACTCTTTTATAATTTGGTCTATTCGGCGCGCGCACTCTCTAAACTCAACCGATGTCCACCCTTTTGTAGTCATAGCTGGCGTTCCAATCCGTAGTCCAGAAGTCTCCATCGGACTTCGACTATCATTAGGAATACAGTTTTTATTTAGAGTAATATTATATCTGTCGAGTTCTTCTTGAACTTCGTGCCCTGTAAGATTAGGGTAATTATAAGTGAGGTCAATTAGAAATAGGTGGTTATCCGTTCCTCCGCTTATGATTTTATACCCAAGGTTCTGAAATTCGTTGCACATTGATTTGGAGTTCCAAACTACTTGATTAGCATAGTTTTTAAATTCAGGAGTTAGAGCTTCTTCAGCACAAACTGCTTTGCCTGCAATGACGTGCATCAAAGGCCCTCCCTGGTTAGTCGGAAAGACGGCACCATCTACTCTCTTTGCTAGTTCTGACTTACAAAAGATTAGTCCACCCCGTGGTCCGCGCAAAGTCTTATGGACGGTAGTGGTGATAATATCAGCTAGACCAAAAGGAGAAGGATGACACCCACCTGCTATCAATCCCGCTATATGTGCCATATCAACCATAAAATATGGTCGATAATTATCATTTCTTTCAATCATCCCTTCAAGTTGAATCGCATCAATAATTTCCTTCATTCTCTTGAAATCAATAATGCGACTATAAGCACTCGCGCCAGCTAAGACCAGCTGGGGATGATAAAAACGGATTTTTTGTTCAAAATCCTCATAATCAATAAATCCATTCTTATCTACTCCATACTCAACATGGTTGAAAATTTTACCGCTAATATTGACAGGAGAGCAATGTGAGAGGTGGCCTCCATTTGCCAAGGACATGGAAAGAATTGTATCTCTTGGTTTTAGGACTGCCATATATGCTGAAATATTAGCTTGCGTTCCACTATGAGGCTGAACATTTACATGATAATCAGTATTAAAGACTTTTCTCCACTTATTACAACAATATTCCTCTATTTGGTCTACTACTTGACACCCACCATAATAGCGTCCTTGCCGTCCAGAATATCGTGGACATTCAGGGTATCCTTCGGCATATTTAGCCGTAAGACAAGAAGCCATAGTGGCTCGAACTGCATCGCTAGGATAATTTTCACTAGCGATGAGTTCGATATTTTCTTGTTGACGAATTGCTTCATTCTTGATTAGACTAGCTATAATAGGAGAAACATCATTCACAAAATTATAAACTATTGGGTCTAAAGAACTCAACTTTCTTCCTCCTTTGCTTCTAGGTAGCCTTTCATATGTTCATCTTTTAGGGCTTGTTGAATATTCTTCCAAGCATCTGGAAAAAGAGAACCAATCAAAAAGCTAAAACTAATTTCTTCGCCATCAAAATTCTCAATAACTTCTGAGACTTTTTGAAAACGTTCTTTAGAAACTGTCATTTCCATAACTAATTCTCCTTATCCACATTTGCTCCAACCACAAGACTTACATATGACGCATCCACCCTCTTGTATAAGTTCAGAACCACATTCTGGACATTTTGCGCCATTATCAATCTCTGGATTGAATGAAGTTCTGCTCTCAGAGCTTGGTATTTGAGAATCAGAATTTGCCAAGGCAATAATTGAATTTCCTTTTTCAATTCTTTCTTTCATCTCCTTCCACATTTCCATAAGGGCATTGCCTACTGCCATAGGACAACAGGCGCCTTTTGAGGTATCATGCTTTGTGGCAGTCCGAGAGGCATAACTTGGGCAGGCACCAGTACTTTGAAGCTGGTCGGCAATATCTTCAATTTTTAGACCGCCACGACAAGCTAGAGAAATCATTCGAGAAAGACCAACCATAAAGTTAGCACATCCGCCAGTACTTCCTTTGTTTAAATAAATCTCCATCAAATCACCTGTTTGGGGGTCAAACCAGGCGGTACAATGAAGAGAACCACAACCAGTAGTTAGACGGCGTTTCATCCCAATTAAGTTATCAGAACAACTAATGATTTCTCCACGAGATAGCCCCTTTTCTTCTTCTTTTTCTTGAGAACTGTTAGTTGTTAGAATTCCAAGTCGCTTACAGCCATTTCTAAAAACAGTAATACCCTTTAGTCCTTCTTTCCAGGCATTTAGATAAATCTCTTCAACATCCTTAATAGTTGCTTCTTCTGGAAGGTTTACTGTACTACTAATAGAGGCATCAATGTGTTTTTGCCATACTCCTTGCATTAGGACTCTATTTAGAGGAGAAATTGTCGATGAAGTGCAAAACCAATTAGGAAGTTCAGTTTCATCTTTTATTCCATGTTTATCCATATATTCTTTTACAATTGGAGTATATACCTTATAATATTCATCATGACCATGAAGAGATTCGGTTTTTCGAGTATAGGAATTAGCAAAAATTGGTTCAATTCCTCCACTAATTCCTAACATTGTAGAAATAGTGCCAGTCGGCGCGATTGTCAGCAATTGACTGTTACGAAGGCCATAAGCCCCTATCACTTCTCTTGTACTTTCACAAGTATTATTTTTTAGAAACCCACTTTTTTGAACACAAGATTTATAATTATCATAAGGTCCATTATGCCCAGCAAGAAAAGCTGAAGTATATAAAGCCTGGTCGGCCATTACTAAGCCAATTTCTTCACATAACTGTCGGGCCTGTTCTGAATCATAAGGAAGCTCCATTTTTATAAGCATATCGGCCAGACCCATAATTCCGAGGCCTATTTGACGCCAATCTGCTACTGATTGCCTTTGTTCCTCTAAGGGATGTAGGAGCAATCCTTCCTCTAATACTTCATTTAGGTAGATGACACCATTAGCTACCGTTTCACCAAAATCATCAAAATCAAACTCTTTATCTTTTACAAAAGCAGAGAGATTTATACTTGACAAGAGACAAGACCCTCCCGCGGGAAGAGGCTCCTCCGCACAGGGGTTGACGCCTGCATATTCAAAAGTATCGTCAAACTCAAGTAAATTATAATTGGAAATAGTATCCCAAAAAAGAATTCCAGGTTCTCCCCAATCCCAATTATTTTTACATAACTTCTCAAAAACCTCTCTAGCTCTAGCTGTCTTTGTAATAGTTTCGTTAGTTTCTGGACGGGTAAAGGACATTATCCAATCCTTATCATTGATTACGGCTTCCATAAAATCATCAGTTACTCGAACAGAAATATTTGCTTTGGTAACAGCATCCGGAGAAGTCTTTGCATCAATAAAGTCCAAAAGGTCGGGATGATGACAGTCTAAGCTAATCATCAATGCCCCCAATACGGACTATATCTTATTTTATTTTTGAAAATAAAACTCGGGCGCTATTGCGGTCTTATTGTTTCCTCAACCGCTAGTCTCTACACGTTCCATCAACTTCTTAGTTGAAATTGATGGCTTCGCTCGGGGTTGTTGGGCGTTCCCCGAATTCACCCAATTCAAGACGCAGGGCATTCGCTTTATTATATTTTCTTTTTAGAATAATAAAATTATCATCAGGATAAATAAAATTTAGAAATTTTAGTACGTCTTTTTTATTGGCAAACTCTAAGACAAAACAATTTTCGTTTGCTTTTGGCCGAATAATTGTTGAAATGGCGCATTGTTTTAGTAAAATTTGTTGAATACCTGTTAGAACTTTTAATGACGAAGTAAAAGAAATTTTTTGCCAAATTCTATTTCTATCTTTTCGTAGCCCCCAGGTCAAGCATCCATCTCCGTCAAAGAACCCTTGCACCAAATATCTTTCTAAATTTTTAGAGATAATTGGACAATGTTTATTTTCTTTTGAGGAACAATGCTTATTAAAATCAATAACCAAATCTGAATTGCCAATAGTGATTCTTGCTCGTGGAAATCGTCTTGCTTCTGGCTTATATGTTAAGTCTTCTCTATAATTAGCTCCAATATAATTAGCGATAAATTGTAATATTTCTTTATCATCTAAACAACATCCAAATTCAATAGAACTATTATTGATGTATCCATCTGCTAGCGCATATCCAATAATATAAGCTTTTTCTGGAGTATCAATTTTATTGAACATCTTTGGGTCTTTATATTTGGGCTTAGAATATTTAGACTTATCATTTAATTCATATTTACTAATCCAATAACCAACTGTTGACTTACTTTTTCCAGTAAGTTGAGCAATTTCACGATGAGTTAATCCATCTTCTAAATATTTTTCTAATAATTCTTTATTCATTTAAGAAGCCTCCTACTCTATATATTTTCGAAAACTTATAATTTATTAAGCGATTTTACGTCTTCCTGCTTGACCAATCTCTTCGGTCGTTTGGCTATATCCCTGCATAAAGCTTACTGCGCCGGTAGTTTGTTCTGCTTGATTATGAACCTTTGCGCCTGCGGGGGCTAATTTAGAAAGGTCAATTCCACAACCACCACCATAAGAATAGGTTCTAGCTAGTTTCTTGCGACTTTCAAAAATAGATTCAATATTATCTTCTGGAGGAGTAATAACATAACAGTTACTATAAGTTACTCGCGTATCGGTGATTCCCCGATTGCTAAGAATTCGTCCGCCAGGAATGAATTTTTTTTCAATAATTAGTATTTTTATTGCTTCATTATTTCCACTAACTCTATCTAACCATTCGTCAAAAGTTTCGTTATTCTTTTTATATTTTCGATTCCATATATCTATGCCTAAGCTATTGTCTTTTCCTAGCCACTGTTCTACTGTCATTCGCTCTCCTCCATATCACAAAACTCACAATATCCATCAACAAAATGATGTTGGCATTGAGACTGATAGTTTTTGTTCTCTCGTAGAAGGCGCGCGACCTCATTATTTAGAGTGAACTGATTAGGCGTGAGAAGCGTATTGATAAGTTGATTATTCAAATCAATAGCTCTTCGAATTTCAATTTGAGTCATTTACAATTTTCCTCCCATCAAAAATTACTTTTCTCCATTCATAAAACATTCTAAAGGCTTCATAGTTATTGAATCTAACATATTGAAAAGCATCTCTGGCTTCTTGTGTAGAAGGCCATTTTCGTTGATATTTTGCTCGCCAACATTTCCAAGGGTCTTGATGTTTAGCTATCCATTTGCAATAATCAACAATTCTATCTGCTTTATAATTATAGTATTTTGACCTTATAAACCAATTCAAGACTTCAAAAAGATTTTGTAATTCAGGAGTTGTGATTAGTGTGTCATTATATATAAGTGAAATTTTTATCCAATGTCTATGGAAAAATAGAACTTGAGGAATAATTAAGGGTAAACGGTTCATCAAAAAGTCATTCTCATCCTTGCATCCCTCGTCAACTTTATAAGACATTTGGCTTGTTCCTAAATCCCATAAATATCTCATTTTGTCACATAGGGCGTCATCCATAAAATTGTTATATTGTATTCCAAAAACATCTTCCATAATAGGTAGCCGTAACCATTTTAGTAGTTCTTCCTCTGAAGATACTTGTATAGGAAATTTAGTTCCAAGTGAATATGGTTTTACAGTATTACTATTTAAATTATTTCTAGAATATAACCATTCTTTTATAAAATCATAAGCTCCATCAATAGCACCAACATCATAATCATGAAGAATAAGACATCTAGTGTTTTGAAACATATAGTCTTCTTTTTTTAGCCACGGGTCGATATTTTTCCCATCAATTGAAAGACGAAGGTGGGCGCTCCGTAGAATCCTCTTGAATAGGCGCTCATCATCTTTTATACGACAAAAATTTGAAGAATGGCGTTCATATATAGAAAAATCGGGAATAGTCTGCTCAATCTCAAGAGGAAGAGGTCTATATAAACCTGGTTGTATTGCACGCCCTCCAAGGATTATTTTGTCATCAAATAATTCTCGTGGATAAATTCCATCATCATAATCTTTTCTTACATAAAGAGTAGAGAAGCGTTCTGGCGCCAACTCTGGTGCCAGAACAGAAATTTCTCTTTTTTTCTTATGATAAGCACAAAGCTTCGCGCATTCAAGATTAGGGAGGACATTTTGGTAAGTAAAGAAATCATAATCATGTACCCCAATTATTCCCATTATTGTTCAATCCTCCCTTGACTTTCTACTGTGCCATCTTCATTTATTTTTGTAATTAGTTCAATGCCATGATAAGGAGTATTTTTGTACTTTTTCATGACGAATTCGTTCTCTCTTCTGATGCCTGTGATAATGATTTTGTTTCCTCTACTGAAGGTACTTTTCTCAATGACGTGTTTTTTACCATCGGCGCCCCGTTCGCTAATTTGCTTGTCATAATAAGAAAAAACTTCACCAAAAACTCTTACATTCACAACGCCTTCTCTAGTCAAAACTGTTACCATTTTTTTGCTCTTATCTCTATCAAGGACAGTACCACAAATGCGATGAATCTTGAAAAGTGGGATTTTCTTTCCTTTTATTTCAATTATTCTATCAATTTCTGGTTGTTCATTTAGCTCAAAGAAATTAGAGAAACCGCATAGCCGATAATTGACATCTTGAAGTTCATGCTGATGGAAATAACAAGAAACACTATCCATTTCCCATTTACTAATAGAACCAAGACAGTATTTATTCCAAACATCAGACATTAGCCTATTATTTACTTCATTTAGTAATAATTTGTTATTATCTTTTATAAAAGGACGGATAATATCCATCTGAGCTTTATAAATTTTATCCCACTTGGTTTGAAGAATCGCAAACCCGCTTTCAGTATCATAAGGTTCTAGAAAATCAACATCAAAATTCTTTTCATAAAAGTTCATTGCGATGTTATCTAATCCATAATACTGAGTTCCTATCTTCATCTTTTTTAGATATTTATTGAAATTGAAGACTCGTCTTTGAAGGTCATACTCATCAGGAATCAAACCAAAATCAATCAACATCTTCATATTTTGGAGAGTTATCCGCTTTTTCGTATCACTGATTTCTGAGACGTAATATCGCATCAAATCCTCTCTTTTGCCAAAACTATCAAATGCTCCAGCTTTTATAAGATTTATCATTTGAGGCTTATTGATTTTTACTTTTGAGAGAAAATCATCAATTGAGGAGTAAGGGCGATTTTCGATTATGGACTTTACAATATCTTCACCTACTTTTACAATTCCACTCATGCCAAAACGAATTATTGATTTTTCTACATCGGGAGAGAAGGTATAAGTAGATTTATTTATATCTGGCGGCGCGACATCAATTCCTGACATCTTCATTTTTCCAATGGCAGAACTAATTTTTCCATAATTCGTGGTTTTAGTTTTTTTCTTTTTCCTTTTTTCTTTTATAACTTCTTCATCATCATCTTCATCATCATCGTTATCATCCTCAAATTCTTCTACACAATCAACATAAGTTTCTTCAATAGCGATATCTTCCTCATCTTCTTCTGTCCCTTCGTTTCCTCCACTGTCACTAATAAGACAAGCGCAATTCCAGAAAATAATCGGAAAGCAATAAGCCAGATTCATTTCTTGAAGAGCGATTAGTGAATAAGCTAAGGTATGCGATGCATTAAATCCATAACCTTTACTCATACAAACTAATACATTCCAAACATACTTACAAAATTTCTCATCCAATCCTTTTTCTTTTATGACCCTAAAATATTCATCTTGTAGTTCAAGGAAAGCTTTGGGATTTTTCTTTGCGATAGATTTTCTTAGTTTATCTGCCCAGGTAAGGCTGAAACCCCCGCATTCAGGCAACTGAACTAACTCCATAAATTTCTCTTGAGACTCGCAGATCCCATAAGAAATTTTTACTACTGGTTCAAGAATTTTCATTTCTTCTTTCGTAAGACCATAGTTCTCCATTTCTTTATACCACAAAGAAATATCATTTTTGAAACGAGCAAACTTATTTAGAGGTTGCTCGGCTCCTTTTTCTTGAGCCATCAAACGAATTACAGAGTTCAAAACAGCTAAATCATCTACTGATTGAGGATGAGTCAGTGCAATGCCATTAATTCCACTTTGCTTTTCCATTTGAAATAAACTGGTGATTTTGTGGTCCCATACCATTTTCCACATATCCTGCGCCGTCCGCTCCAAATTGTAAATACCAATGACGCTTTCATAGGTTTCCTTTAGAGTGTCTCTTTTTTTGACATATCCATAATCAACTAACAAATCTAAGCAATTATGAATTTTATCTAATGCTTCTACTGATAACAAGTCATACTTGATAAGCGACACATCTTCACACGCATGGAGGTCAAAAGCTGTAATAATTGTACCATCTGGCGCGCGCATTAGTCCAGTTGAATTGGTAAAAGGCTCATCTACAAAGATTACTCCGCCGGCATGGATTCCGTACCCACAAATCAATCCCTCAATTTTTTGGGCGACTTCCCAAACTCCGGGGTAGTTTTCAGTCATTTCATATACGAATTGTTTGATTGGTTTCCAATCATTTTCGGTATCGCCATACATACATTGAGATAAAGTTCGTAATAGTCCTCGGTCAGAGGGTATCAATGAAGCTAAATATGAAGCAATATCAACATCTATTCCTAAACCACGACAAGCCGTAAGGATTGCCAATTTAGATGTCTCTTGACGAAAAGTAGCAACATTTGAAACTCGATTATCTCCATAAACTTTTCGTAAATGGTTTAAGACCTCTGCACGACGACCCCCCTCAATATCTACATCCACATCAAGTACCGAAACTCGGTCTGGATTTAGGAATCTCCATCTAAAAGTTTTAGTGGTTTCTTGTAGAGGATTGATTTGAGTTATATTCAAAAGATAAAGTAAGATAAAACCTACTCCAGACCCTCTTCCTGGCCCGACTAATGTACCAGCTTTCCAACATTCTTCGATAATTCTTTGAAGATTTAGATAGTAGGCTGACCAGTGTGCCTTATTTACATTAGAAGAAATCCAAGTCATTTCAAGACAAGCATTGACTTCATCCCATGTTTTTTGATTCCATAGTTCTTGAGGCCCATCTTCTAAAGCTTCAACAATCATACACGCCAAAACTTGGTCTCCAATATAATCAGATTCCACGAAGGTCTTCAAATAAGGAATTCTTTCTATCCAACAATTCTGAACATATCTAATTTTAGATTCTTTCCAAGGTAATTGTGGAATATATAAAGGCTTTAGAAGACTATAATCTTCACACATATCTTTTATTTTTAGTATATTTCGATAAGCTATTTGTAATTGTTCTTGTGAGAAATATCCAAAATAACTTTCAAGCTCTTCTGTATCCATTAGATAAGTTGTAGCGTAGAAATCATCGACTTCTCTATCACCATTTTGAGCATTTAGATAAGCCTTATGAATTGCTCTATCTTCTTTTTTGAGATAATGAGTATCTGTTGTAATAATGTAAGGAATTTCAAATTCATTTGATAACTCAAAAAGTTTTTTATTGACATAAATTTGGTCCTTATTATTACTAGGTTGCATTTCAAAAAAGAAATTTCCATGGCTGAATAGGTTGTCCATTTGATTTATCCAATTATGAATTTTTGGCATCAACTCTGGATTATCTTTTGCTTTTAGAAGCTGGGTAGGAAGACATCCCCCGAGGCAGGCCGTAGAACCAATTACATGGCCAGGATTCGCCCCAATAATTTCAAATAAGTCATTATAATAAGTCGGAACTCGACGCATCCCTCGCGCCATATAACTTCTCAGCCAAGCGCGAGTAGAAATTTCACGAATTTGCTTATGACCAATAGCATCTTTGGCCAACAAGATAAAGTGATAATATTTATCCTGTCCGGCTTTATAGTTTGAAGCATTTAGTCCATTTCGACAAAGATAAATTTCATTTCCTTGGATGACTTTGAAGTTGGGATGTTTTTCTTTTATCTTTTTATAATATTTTTCAACTCTAACAGCTCCAGAGATACAATCGTGGTTAGTAATGGCTACTACTTCATGTCCCAGTTCAATAGCATAGTCAATCAAATCTTCAACTTTTATGATACAGTCGCGCAGTCGAAGATTTGAGAACTCATCATGGTTATGAATCAACTAATGTAAACTACCAGGATAATCCAAGATAGTTTTCATTCTTCATCACCTCTTTCTAAATTCATTACGAACATTGGCTTTATAATTATGCAAATATTTCCAAGTCTTACATCTGTTTATATCATATAATATATTTAAACTAACATTTTCATCTCGTGATATTTGAGCTAATGAACGAGAATCTTTTTCTAATAAGGTTATTATATATTTTGCTTTTTCTTCAGTAATTTTGTTAGTTCCCAATTCACCACGACAAACGCTTCCTTGTGTTTCTATTCTTATATTTTTCTTATAATGATGAAGCCAAATCCAAGTATTACATCTATTGATATCACTAATAGTATTATAATGAACCTTATACTGTCTTGCTATTTCTTGTATAGATAATTTTGTATTTTTTAATTTTTCGATAATCTCAAGGACTTCTTTTTTAGTAAGTTTCGCCCAAGGATTTTCTTCACTTTTATATTCTTCTCCGCCACGAGTTAAATTATATCCTTTTTCTTTTGAAGAATAACTTTCATAATATTTTATCCAATACTTTTCTCTTTCTTGTAATTCTTGAGGCTCACATTCTTCTATCACCTCAAAAGTAAAAGCTTCTTCTCCTAATTTATGAAGCTCTTGGTCAAAATAAGAATATGGTGACGGCTGATTTAGATGAGCCCATCTTCTTTTTGTAATATCAGTACTTCTCCCTATATATACTTTGTTATTTTGTTTATTTGTATATTTATATATACCTACCATTTCTTTTTATTCACCAACTATATAACAAATCTTATCTGGAAATACCTTCTTTATTCTAACCCTATCATCATGTTCAGCTACATCAAAAAATCCCCATCCCTTATGTAAGCTCATTACTCCTACAATTCTCCAAGGTTCTTCGTCAATCAAATAGTAAAGTTCATCTATTTGGATTTTTTCATAGATATCTTCATTTTCAAAAAGAATATAATTTTCGATTTCCTCTAAGGATTGGATAGCATCAGGAAGCGAAGCGACTAACTCTTTTGTAAAATTTTCAATTTTATAAATTTTTATCATTTACAAACCTCCTTTTTATTTTCTATATATATTATATACTAAATTCCAAAAAATTTCAACTATTAGAACGTAGAGCCCTTTCAATCAATTCTATACATTTTTGTATATCATTGTCATTACCCAGGTCTACTTCAATTACATAGCTATAATCCAATTCTTTTTCTTTGTTGAATGAATTTTCAGAAACAGCTTTTATTGGTGTTTTAATATTAGTTGGAATTATATATATTAAATTATCATCAAAATGAAAATCTTCCATCTTGAACCTCCATATCCACTATGAAAATTTGAGGCAATTCTTGCCCCAACCAAGTGTTGATATTAGGTCTACCAACTAAAGTAATATCCATTTCATTTGAAAAACTTTTTAGTTCTTCTATTAAATCTTTTGCTCTGAACTTGATATAGGTAATTCCATTTTTCTCAATTCGTAATGTATCTTTATTTTTCCCTATAACTTTTATCTCATTAGGCGAAATTACTAAATTAGTAATAGCTATCATAGCTTCGGGATTTTGTTGTCCAAATACTTGCTCATACGGCGCGACATCAAGAATTATGGCTTCTATGTCTTTATCATTACCTCTTCGAATAAAATTTACATCATAAATATTTTCTCCAAAATCAATTTGGGAGAGTTCTTTATTTGCTATTTCATGGAGTTTTGAAAGATTCTTGTCAAAAACACTAACTCCGAATGCTTGGTCGTGGCCAAGAGTATATTCAAAAAGACCTGTCTCCGATAGAAATTCTTTGAAAGAAGTTAGTTCTGTATTACTTGGTGCGCGAGCGCTACCTCTGTCATAGCCTTCGGAATTTCGCCTAGCCAATATAGTAGGTTTATGATATTTCGCTGACAATACCATAGCAACTAATCCATTCAACTCAGCAGGGAAATCATCATCATCATCAAGTCTTACAAATAAAATCTGATTTTCCAATAAATCTTGTTTGAAGATTTTTACTTCTAATTCTTGAACTATTTTCTCTTTCATTTTATCTTGGTGAGCTTTTGCATTTGTACATTCACGCGTGCTCTCTATACAAAGTCTCTCCATTGTTCCTTTGGCTCCGCGCTTATGACACTCTACCATTTCATTTGGTTCAATAAAACTACGATAAAGTCGATATTTTTCTTCCATTGACCCTACTCGAATCATAGCATTTATAAGAGGAACAATATAAAAAGCAACAGTTGTGGGATTTATCTTTCCACCCATTGAATAGTCCTGTTTATCTAATAAAACCCGTAGCATTGTATTCTTGATATTTTGAAAGCCAGTTTGAACTAAATATTGATTTTCATATTCAAGCATACTCATCATATCTCCAACTAATGAAACCGCGCAAAGGTCTATATAATCATAAGCCCAGTTCCTCAAAAAATAATCATCCAAAGCCCGACAAAATTGCCAAACGACTCCTCCACCGCAAAGATTTTTATTTCTATAATTTTTAGAAGTTTGGTTATTTATAAGTATCATATTAGGTGGAATTTCGCTTTCTGCTTCTTTTAGATGGTGGTCTAAAACGAGAATGGGACAGGTAAACTCCTTTATATATTGTCCGTCATTTGTGGCACTATCTGGCGCGATAATAAGGCTCCATTCTTTTTCCTCTAACTGGTCCATCATATCAGAAAAGCCATGCTGTTTTCCCTCATGGATAAAAAATTCAATCTCTTTATCTGGATTCCATCTTTTTAGATATTGATAAATTATAGCAAAAGAACAAATTCCGTCGCAATCGCAATCTGCGATAATGGCATAAGGCTTCTTATCAGAAATCGTCTTTTCAATAACCTTTACTCCCATTTGATAATTATCTAAATCTTCAAAACTTTGTAAGCATTCTTTCGTTGGATGGAGGAAGGTTTGAACGTCCTGAATACCTCGCGCGCGAAGTAAGTTTTTCCCATAGTCTTCTTTTATCTCTTGATTTACTAGTCGATATTTCACTTCACAATTACTCTCCTTTTCAATAGCTCTTCAAATTTTTCTTGTCCCTCATCTACTGGAGAGTCCTTCTTTTTCGTAAGGTTTTCTCTATCATAGATAAAAGAAAAATTTGAATAGTTTTTATATTTACTACACATTTTCCATAATTTTTGAAAATAGTCTTCACTTCCTGGCTTCTCTTCATTATCAAAACAGATAACAATTTCTCTTGGTTGGGCGCAACGCATCAAAATATCAAGTTGATACTTATTGAATTGACTTCCACAGGAGGCAACCGCACAGTTGGGAAATGAGAAATTTTCACACATAAGAACACTTTTTTCTGCTTCAAAGACATAACAAATTCCATAGCGTTTGATATTTTCCAGATTTTTGTCTAAACCATAGAGATTCAAACTCAATGGGTGAGAATACCATTTACCTTCAATTTGAACTGGCATATATTTTCCTACGTTTTCTACCTCCCACTGATTGAGCGCGCGCCCTCTAATTCCAACTAATCCGCCCCTAACATTATAATGAGGAATTATGATTTTATTTTGACCAATAGAAAAACGAATATTGAATTTATCCATAGCTTTATGAGAAATTCCTTCTTCTTCCCAATCAGCAGGATACTCTTTTATGAAAACATCCAAGATACCTTTTTCATAAGTTGGAAGCTCTCGTCTTTCTTTTTTTGGCATAAACTCGTTTCTTTTTGATTTATAGCTTTCGTTGATTTCTGTTTCAGTAAACCTTTTCTCACCATAACTCCGAACAAATTCTAAAATATCTTCATGCCAGTCATAAGTGATTCCTCTTGTTTCATAATAATGTTCAATAAAACGAAAGATATTCTGCGCGCCACATTCACTATAACACATAAAAATATGCGTATTCTTATAGTAATAAAGTTTCCAAGATGCTTCATCTAAATTAGTATTATGACACGCAGTTTTACATAAAAGGAAATCTCCCTTGTCTTGCCAAGGAATTTCCAATTTATCCAAAATTTTCTCTACTATTTCATCAGTAAGATTTTCAATTATTTCTCTATAATCCAAAGAAATCTCCCTTCTTACTTATTTATCTCCTCTAAAAACTTTTGTTCTTTTTCATCCAATTCCCATTCAACCCTTTGCTGAGTATCATAAAAATCAAGAATAGGGTTCATCCTATCATCGGTTACAAATAAATCGGTAAGTCTTAGTGTCCCTGTATTGAAATAACTCCAAATACGAACTTGAGTCCAACGACCAGACCGAACTTTGAATACATCAAAGACTCGATTTGGAATTATACCACCCATCAAATTTCCATCTTTTTGGAGTATATCTATTTCATCTTTCGTAGGCCGCGCGCCAATTATACCATTATCAGCTTTATTGATTGTTGCTCGACCACCAGCTAAGCTTGCCTCATTTCGTATTTCTGAATTATCATCTGCTTTGGCATTCACTTGGGTTGAAGTAAAAATTGAAACATTCTGCTCAATGGCTAAATCCTTTAGAGCTGTTGCCATCAATGATAGAATTTCATCATTTCTAAGATTGTGTCCTCGAAACTCATTCAAAACTCCAGGAGAAATAAAAATATAATCAAAAAAGACATAGCGTCGTTGGGAAAGAATTACTTCTTCTCTAACACTTAATTTTATCTGTTCAATGGAAGGATTTGGTATTCGCATTAGTTTTAGAGTTTTATATGTTTTGATTATATGGCGCGCGACTTCAATTCTTTTTCTTTCATCATCAGTAAGAGTATTAAACTTAAACTTAGACTCCTCTACTCCACTTAGATAGGCCAAAATCATTTTTATTATTTGCTCTGGTTTTTGCTCTGTCATAATAAAAAGAACTGGCTCACACGCACCATTTTTGACCCACTTCCCATCTGCCTCACTATAGAAAAATGGAAAAGCCAATTTGCACGCGTCCGCGACAGAAAGCCTGGTCTTTCCGCACCCACTAGCGAGGCTTCGTATTGTAAGAGCACCAAGTTCAGCACCATTTATAATTGATGAAAAAATCTCTCCATTGATAGATAATCCAATACCTTCTTCACTACCAAACGCTTCAATAACATTATCAACTTCGTTCTCTAACTCCCAAGTTTGGACAGTTTCGTTTTGGATATAAGATTTTTCTACATCTAATAAATTTTTCTTGACTTCTTTCAGTATATCATCTACTGAAAGATTTTTGAAGCGTTGGTTTATATCAAAGGCTTTAGGCTGAGTCAGGTTTTCACAATAGATATTACTAGTGTCAAGCCCCATTCGCTTGAGGTCTCTTACTAAATTGAACTTTTTTAGTTCATTATAATAATAAGGAAAATTACCTGGCTCACTCATAAATTCAGCATCTTGAAGATATTCAATACCATTATTTTGGGAAAAAACTAATTGCCCACTTGGTGTGCTTTCAAGATAAGTTGAAACATCAACCGGAGTAATATGAGAGGCACCACCTCGATACAAGTTATCAATTGCTACAAATAAATAACGAGTAAAAGTTGAGGAGAAGTCTGTAGGAGTTATTGTGTATTTATCTATCTCACTTAGATATTGAGGGCGCTTCATTAGACTTCCAATAATTTGGAGTTCTGTATTTTTATCAATCATTCAATATCCTCCAAATTCCATCGAGACTTTTTCTTTTGGGATGTAGTTTTTGGCTTTTTTAGTAGAACTTTTTGCTGGGACTCTCGTTGTTTGATTTGTTCTTCAATTCCAGCCAAAGTTCCTCGTTCATTATTCTCTCTTTGTCTCCAGTAAGTAGTAGCTTCTTCATATATAAAGGGGACAATTCCTAGCCCACCATGACCTTTTGACCAGTCTCCCTTCCTAATTTCATAGAAATATTTTAGTGTATAAAAAATACCTTTATAAGTTCCAATTTTATCTTTTTCGACGAATTTTTTCAACTGGGCTTCACAAAGATGATAGTCATAAGAAACTTTTAGGTCATGCGCGATGAAATCATAAATACGTTTTTTCCAATCTTTATCTTTTAGAATGTTTCCTTTCTTTAGATTTTCATAACAAGATTTGTGATAGTACCATCCTTTAGATGGCATTACCCACTCTATATCCGCGCCAGCTAACTGGGCATCAAAACGCTCCTTGCAAGCGCGGCAGATGACTAAATGTTTTGCCATTTATATCCCTCCAATCTTATTATATTATACCATATTTTTCTAAAAATGTCAAAAAAGAGGTAGGATTTCTCCTACCTCTAATTTAGTTTTATGAATTACATTGCGCGCAAGTCCATGACGGCGAGCTGTAAAAGCGAGACTTGATCTTCGGTAACCTCCGACAGTTTTAGCCTTCGTCCGAATACCATCTCTACCTTTTTAGACATAGCGCGAACTACTGCTTCTTTATCTTCATCAGTTTTAGCATTATTTACCTTATTAGTCCAAATCTCACGAGCTTCAGACATTAGGGCGTTGAAGTCAAGTTTTTCTTCCTGGATAATTGGCGCTTCATCAGTTACCAAACCACCATTCTTTTCTTCCATATCAATAGCCTTAGCTACTGCTTGTTCAAGTTCATGGAAGCCAAATGGAATACGAGGTTCAAGATACTTATAACGAGAGCCTGCGGTAATAGTAGGAGTAGCACGGGTCTGAATCCACCGTTCACTTTCTCCTTTTTCATTCCAAGTTTGGGTAATAACTCCAATAATATCGACAAGGCCATTGACAATCTTCAAGCAGCGATTATTGAGATCAGGCTTATAACCTACTACCTTTCCATCATCATCAGCTGTTTCTTTTAGATGGCAAGTCATGATGAGTCCATAGCCCATCATGGTAATTTTACGAAGACAATTCTCAAATTCCTTTGAAGTTTGACTATATCCACCGCCATAGGGGATGTCTCCGATTTTACTTACACCATTCTGCTGACAGACAAACTGCTCACAAAGGTCATATAGAATACCAATAGTATCAATACAAATAGTTGAATACATTTGTTTTGCTTCAGGCTTTTCCAATTGACGAAGAACTAGTTTGAAATCAGCAAACTTCTGAATAGGGAGAGCGCGGACGCCAGATTGGGCATTTGTGCCAATCTCAGTCGCAAGAATTAAAGCTTTATCACTTTGGGCACAAAATTCAGTCTTTCCAATTTTAGGAGCGCCCGCTAGAAGAATAAATTTAGAGCGCAGGTCGCGTGAGATTTTATTGGGTTGGAGGGAAAAAATATCAATAGCCATAACTATTTACCTCCTTAAAATCCCATATCGTCTCCTGCTAAACGAGAAGTAGTTGGCGCAGGAGTCTTCATCTCACCCTTTACTTTGTTCATATCCTTAGCCTTCTGGGCCTCCAAACGAGCCTTACGTTCCTTCATTGCTTGCGCGAGATCCTCAACATCAAAAGCCTGCTCACCCTCTAGAGCACTCTGAGAACCACCAGTAATTAGTAGCTCACTAATACTACGGGTACGAGTCTTTTCAATGGCTTCACCAAAATCTACATCTTCAATATAAGTCTCAGTAGTAGAGGTAAAGTTCAAACGGCCATTAGCCTTAAAGGTATAGTCGGGCTCCCAATACTGGGTAATAGCATTGATAACATTAGGATTAGAGGCATATAGCTTCATAACCTCAACCTGACCATTCCAATTAGGAACAATAGCAGTAACTTCTAGCTTTTTGGGCTCAACTTCGATACCTTCCTTATCAACAACATAATTGATATTAGAAACAGCAAAAGTCAAAGAGAAGCTGGCCTCGGGCTTAAAATCACCAGTAGCCTTACCAACGAAAGAAGCAGTAATACGGGGAGAACTTACAAAACGACCATCCTTAGAGAAGAACTCATTCATCTTGATTTTTGCGCCCGTAATACGAATCTTATCAGCACCTTCGCGTCCACCGGCAGAGGCAATAGACATAAACTCTTCCTTGACACGCTGAATGCTTTCATAGGAGGGATTTAAACCTCCATCCTTCTTATACTTTTGACTAAAAAGATGGACAGGGATTTCAAGATGTAGAGGAACGGCATTTACAACTTGCTCAACAAGTACCTTAATAGTTCCTCCAATTGTCTCGATTGTCTCGCCATTCTTGACAAAAGAACCATACTTTAAATCAGTTTCACTTAGTAGACCTTCAATACGAACACGATTTTCAGCTTCATGTAGCATAAATTTTTTTCTCCTTTTTACATTTACAATAATTACTTTGGTTCTTTCATAAAAAGGTAGGAGGAAATTCCTCCTACCAAATTACTAAAATAAATTACTCAGCGTCATCGCTGGGGACAAAGGTAGCACCGGCGTCGGTTAGATTTACATAAACTACGGGCTTCTCAGCACCCTCAACCTCAATCTTCTCACGCTCAACTAGACCCTTCTTCTGTAGGTCAGTTACATTAGCACCTACGGAACGAGAGGCACGACCGATGGCATTACAAATCTCATCAATAGAGACATGGCCACCATTGGCCTTTACATAATCAAATACTTCGGAACTCTTAGCAGTTAGCTTCATAATTTTTTTCTCCTTTTACATATAAATTATTTTTATTATTAGATGAGTAAAGGTTTCATGCCTCTCTCAACTTTCTATAAATATTATAGCTAAAATTTACAAAACTTTCAAACTTTCAAACTTAGAAATTTTGGATTTTTATTACTTTTGAATTTTCTCCTAACTTTAGAGTCTTGACCCCTTGCGTGCCACGACTTAATACAGGAATTTCCTCAGCTTTCACTCGAATTTGAGTAGTAGAAGATACAACTAAAATATCACTAAGGTCAATAAGTGGTAGAAAGTCACAAAGATTATCTGCCCTTTGAATCTTTACTCCTTTAGTCGCGCGCCCTGTAATTTTGAACTCATTTATATTAGTGCGTTTTGAATATCCATCTTCACTCACAGAGAGGATTTCTTTTGTTTCTTTAGGAACCACCCGTCCAGAAACAACTTCATCTCCCTCATTTAGCTTGATGCCTACAACCCCTCGAGCCACTCTACCAATAGGTCTAATATCTTTAGTTTCGATAATAATAAAGTTTCCTTCCTTAGTGAGGATACCAACTCTCTCATCTTTCAAAATAAGAATAGAAATAATCAAGTCATCATCATCTAACTTTAGAGCCTGAACGCCTGTATTTCTTCGTAAATTATACTCAGAAAGCGCGGACTTCTTCAAAATTCCATTCTTTGTAAGAAAGAGAATATTTGAGGACTCGGTATCTTTAGAAAGAATCGTAGCTGATTTTATTTCATCGTCTCCATTGATAGGTAGTAGTGAATTTAGGTATTGCTTCTCTCCAATATTGAATTCTCCCATCTTCAAATGATAAAAGGTCCCGCGCTGTGTGAAAAAGAGAACTTCGTCTGTGTTATTTCCAATTAGAGTATCAACTACAAACTCTCCTTTATCAAGCTTAAACTTTGAGCCTACGCCATTTCTTCGTTGGGAATAAAGGGTAGAAGTTTCGCTAACAAATACGGCTCCTTCATTCGTGAAAGAAAGAGACAGTTGTTTTTGTTCGATTGTTTCTTCATCATTGGAAATATTCAAAATTTTTGTTCGGCGTGCGTCTCCAAATTTTTCAGCAACCTCGCGCAATCCTTTTTCAATTTCTTTTTTGAGGAGAATTTCATCACCTAAAATTGACTCAATTCTTTCTTTTTCAATTTCAAGATTGGATTTTTCAGTTTCTAACTTTGTAATATCTAAATGAGTTAAACGAGAAAGCTTTAGGTCTAGAATAGCCTTGGCCTGGATTTCATCAATATTTAGTAAGTGCTGAAGACCAATTGAAGCACTTTTAGCATCTGCGCATTTTTTGATGGTTTTTACCACTTCGTCAATCATTGAAATAGCTTTCATCAACCCCTCAATGATATGAAGTCGTGCAAGAATCTTCCTTCGGTCAAATTGAAACCCATTTATATATACACTTTTTTCATGGTCTAAATGAGATTGAAGAAGTTCCTTCCATCCAAAAACTCTTGGAAAACGACCATTTTCCAAAAAAGTAAAATTTACTCCATAATAACTTTCAAGAGAAGTATTTTTGTAAAGATATTTTAGAATCTTTTCTGGAGATGCGTTTTTAGAAAGATAAATCTTGATAAGAGGAGTTTTACCAGTTAGGTCATTAAAACGATCAATTCCAGGATTTTCTTCTCCATTGATAATATCTTCCAACTGCTTGCAAATAGTCTCTGTATAAAGCATATAGGGAATTTCAGAAACAACTAAACATTTTTCTTTCTTATCCCAATCAACAATACTTCTTAGCTTACAAGCAGACCCCGTTCCAAGTCGATGACTTTCTTTTACTTCATCAGCATTGAGGAGAACCGCGCCAGTGGCGAAATCAGGAGCACAATAAATTTCATCAAAATCAATATCTGGATTCCACAACAATCTAATAAGAGCTTCATTTAGCTCCTTCAGATTATATTGAGGACAGGAACAAGATGCACCAACCCCGATTCCATATGACCCATTTACCAGATTGTAAAAACCTTTTGATGGCAGAACCATTGGATATTGCTCTGTATTATCATAATTATCTCTCCATTCTTCAATAACCTCTTTTTGTATATCAGAAAAAAGATAATTAGCCAAAGGAGAAAGACGAGCGCTTGTATATCTCGGAGCACTCCAAGACCCAGAAGCTAACAGTGTTCCATAGGAGCCTTCTACTTCAATAAGAGGATAGCGCATGGCAAAAGGCTGGCCAGCTCGCATTATCACTCCTTCAGCACTACTATCTCCATGGATATACATTCTAAAACAAGAGCCAATTGCCTTCAAAGTCTTCTGAAAGGGTTTCTCATGAATAAACTTATCAGTATAAAGACAATAAAAAATCTGACGAGCAGAAGGTTTCAATAAGTCTCGTGCGTCAGGGAGGGCACGCGATTGAAGAACTGCTCCTCCAAATTGGAGGAAACTTTCTTTTATAATTGGAGTCAAACTTACTTCCATTTTACAGCTCCTTTCTTTTCATTATAATATAATTATACAATAAAAAAGAGAGGAAATCAAATTTCCTCTCCTTATTCACGAATTTCTGAAAAATCAATATTTTCAAAAATAAAATCATGTTTAGGTTTGCTATCTTTTCCCATTAAAGAATAAAGTAGTCCATAAGTCTCTCCGTCTGGAATCAGAGTATCAATTCGTTGAAACTCTGGAGAGAACATTGCTCGCCTTGCTTGCTCTGCACTTAGACCACCAAGTCCCTTATTTCTTTGAACAATTCCTTTGATAGTTTTTCTAACTCGATTAAATTCTTCATCACTATAATAATAAGTTTCCTGCTTTCCATTTTTTACTATATATAAAGGAGAACGCATCCAACACAACCGACCCTCTTCAATCAATTGAGGAGCTACTTTATATATAGCACACATAATCAATAGAGCAATAGCTTTTCCATCACTATCTTCATCTGTCAAAATTCCAATTTTACCATAACGGAGCTTCTTGCTATCATATTTCCCAGGAATGATATTCATAGCGCTCAAAAGAAGTTTTACTTCTTCATTTTGGTAAAATTTTTCATCATCATTAGAAAAAGAGTTTATCAATTTTCCACGCAAAGCTAAAATACCAAAGCGTTTTTCATCCCTTGCAACAGCGACACTTGAAGCAGCCGACAATCCCTCAACAAGCAGAAGCATTGAATCCTGTCCTAAAAACTCCGCATCCTTCAACTTATCACTCGCAAAAACCTTTTTCCGTTGATTTTTTTCGACCTCTTTACCTGCTTCAAGAACTTGACGGCGGGCTTTTTCAGCTACCTGCTCAGCTTTAGCTTCTTTTGTAAGAAGTTCCATTACCTTCTCAAATTCGTCAGAATGTTTTCGTTCAAACTCCTCTAACATTTGCCCCGTCGCGCGCTGACAAAGTCCACGGAGTATAGGATTATTTACTTTTGTCTTTGTCTGGTCGCTAAAACTCGGCTGAGGAACTTTACAGCTAACAGCATAGAATAGTCCTTTTCGAAGTATATCAGGAGAAACTTCACCTTTGATTTTTTTCTTGAAGTAATTAGTTAGTGCAGTTTTAACTCCTGTTAGACTTGTTCCGCCAGCAGTATTTTCAAGACCATTGGTAAAAACGTGCCATTCCTCATTTCTACTACTAGTCCAACACATTACAATTTCAGCTTCTACATCATTTTCTTTCATTATAATATGAAGAGGAGTTTTATTTAGAGACTTTCCGGCACAAGTCTTCATAAAATCAAGGAGGCCATTTTTTGCTTGGTATTGAACAGTTTCTTCTTCTCCTTTTTTATGATTGTTTAAAATAAAAGTCAAAAAAGGATAAAGATACGACCAGTTCCGGCACATTTCTTTTATGTCAGAAAATTTGAGGTCAATTGGCTCGAGGTTATAGACTTCTTGAGAAGGAATAAAATCTACAAAAGTTCCTCGACCATTTGATGGACTTAGCGTAAGAGACACTTTCCTTCCATCTTTTAGAACTAATTCGCATTGCTGTCCATCTCTCATTGATACTGCGCGAAAACTAACGCTCGACAAGGCTGTCCCCTTCGCCCCAATACCGTTGAGGCCTCCCACGTTTTGGTAAATTTTATTATTGAATTTTCCTCCACTATGCGGAAGGGTATAAATTGCTTCAAGGGCGTCGACGCCATCTTCTCGCGGACCGAAAGGACATCCCCTTCCATTGTCTAGGACCGTTATCCGGTTTCCATCATAAAGGTCAACAACAATACGATTGCAGAACCCCATTGTAGCTTCGTCTATACTATTTGTAATGATTTCACGCACACATTGAAGCACTCCTTGGTTATCTGCGCTTCCCATATACATTGCGACCCTAGAACGAACGGCATCTCTGAAACTCAAAGTTTCAATAGAGTTAGCATCATAACTCAAAATTCTTCCAACTCCTTTCTACATTTATAATAATATTATACAACAAAATAGAGGAGAAATCAAATTCTCCTCTACTTAAAATTTTTCCAAAATGAAGAAGCCTAATATCTTTCCTCTTTTTATTATTCTTCCTCCACCCAAGAAAGCCAGCGCATTACCAGGTCTTTATTACTAAGAAGATAAAGTCCATAGGGGCAATCATGGTTTATTTCACAAAAACTTACTGGGCTCCCATCATAATCCTCTACATCTGGACAATTATTACAAAAAGTATCTGTCATCCACTGGTCATAAACTGTACCTTCAAGCGCCATTTGTTCAGATAGAAATTCTGCCATTTCTTCCATTGAGAGATTTTTGAGTTTTTCAAAATTTGTGAGTTCCATTTCTTAACTCTCCTTTCACTTTTATTATATTATAAAAGAAAAGTAAGAGAAAATCAAATTTTCTCTTACCCTCCAGCTTTTATATTCAATTGCTTTTTCGTCCCATACAAGTCGATATAAAATTTTTCTCTCTCGCTCTGTTTATCTTTCGGAACCTCTTCTAAAATTTCAAAATTATAATTCCAAATTCCGTTCCGCGCCATATGTGTATGAAGTGTTGAGCTGGCAACTTTTTCCATACCTAGCGCAGTCTGGATATGAGCTTGCCATCTATCCTTGAAATTGACGGTTCGGCCTATATAAGCCTCCCCAGTTGGGATATAAGTAATCTTATAAATTCCTCCTACTTTTTGCCCAACAACCCTCTTTATCATTTCACTTACAGGGCGCCGAGCGATACTCTCCCATATAACCTTAGGAAGAACTTCTTTATGACATAAACGGTCTTTCATACTATCCAGAAGTTTTATATCTTCTATATCGTTTTGTGTAAGTTGAATTTTATAGAAGTCTTCTTTCTCGCTTAGCTCCCGTTCCCGCCGTATCGCTTCATTTACGGCCTCGCGCCGACTACGAAAATCCTCTAATTCTTTTTTAAGATAAGATAATTCATCACTATAACTTTTTTGCTTAGTTCTGAACTCTTGTTGAGCATCTTCTTCTAATTTTTTGTATTTTTCCTCTAAAGTTTTTCTATATACCTTATCAGTATTGGTTTTTAGCTTTTGAATTTTTCTCTGTTGTTTTAGTAAAAGGAAAATAGCTCCTAAAATCAATAAAATTAAAACTACTATCATCTTCTTACTCCCAATTAGTAATTTTTGTACGCTTCTTTCTTTGTGGTGTCATCCATAAAATTCCATCTCGCGCACGAGTAATCCCGACATAAGATACTCTACATTCTTCGGGACTCCAAAGATTTAATCCAACGCAAGCTACATAATCCCACTCTAAGCCTTTCGCGCTATGTACGGTCAAAACTTTTACAGTATTTTCTTCCATTTTTTTATCCAGTTCTTCTTTTTTGAGGTCTCCCTGCTTGAAGCTATCACAAGGAATTCCATTATCAACCAAATAATCTTTAATGGTGTCAACCTGAGCATTGGTCCGCGCCAAAACAGCCCACTTATAATATTTTTTACTAATATTTATCATATCCAGGATTAGTTGTTCACTATAAGGCTTCATCGCCACCGTTCCTTTGACCTGACGTATAGCAATACTATCATCACTCATACTACATTTTTGAAGAGTAGATTTTGCAAAACGAAGGACATCAGGACAACAACGGTAATTTTCATTCATAGAATAAACTTTTGCTCCAAGTTCATACTGATAACGCTTCAAAAGGTCTGGGCGACTGCCCGCGAAGCCGTATATCGACTGCCGTAAATCAAAGACAATAAAATATTCTTTCGCGTGAAGCATTTCAAAAATAAATTTTAGCTGAATTTCATTACTATCTTGCGCTTCATCACATAAACATATATCAATATTTGGCGTACATTCTGGATGCTTTTGCATTAGATGAAACAACCCATCAAATTTTTCGTCGTTCATATACTTTATGGCTTCTTTTACACCATTTCTGAGTAGAAGGTGCGCGCAGTAAGAGTGGATAGTTCCAATAAATAAATTATCATTATTATCTACTTGAAGGCGTTTTTTCATCTCTCCCGATGCCATATTTGTGAAGGTAAAGGCTACCACATTTTTCCCTTTTTGAATGCTTTGGCGGACTTTTTCGGTTAGAACTTTTGTTTTTCCCGAACCGGCACTACTACTCACAAAGATAATTGGCTCTGTTGCTTCTAATATAGTGTTCTGTATATTACTTAGTTCCAATTCCTTTCACCTCTTTCTTATATTATAACATTTATTTTAGTAGGTGTCAATTTTTTGGAGATTCTATAAATGATTTCGACTTATAAGTAGAAACTTATAGGAGGTAAAAGAAATGGAGATGCTAACTTTGATTGTTGCACTATCTGCCGTGCTATGGTACGTCGTGGACCGATTCAAAACTGGATGGGATGCGCTTCCTTATGGCAAGTGGATTACAGTGATTGTAGCCGGTATTGGCTCTTTCGGCTTGGTATTTTCTTTCGGTCTAGACCTAATTTTTGCTTGTGGTCTAGTAGATAGTGTAAGTATGGCTGGTCAAATCCTAACTGGTTTTGTACTAATGTCTGGTTCTAGCGCCATTAGCGAGGTTATTGCTCGCATCAAGGGCGAAAATAAGTAAAATAGAAAGTAAAAGGGAGAGGATTTTTGTCCTCTCCTCTTTTTTTATTGATATAATTCATCTTCTGTAGAAACAACCAACCAAGTCCGAATTATTTTCATAATTCCATCTATAAAAGAATTGCCACCCTGAGCGTGATAATCTTGATAAACGGCGCAAACAAATTCTTTATCATATTGTAATATTTTCTTATAAGGCAAATATTTATAGTAAATTCTTACAATATCTTTCCTAAGCATATCATTAGAAGATTTGATAAGCATTTCTAACTTTTCATCTTGTAGACGATTTTTCTCTTCAAATGTTGCTATAATAGGAGTTAAAATTTGTTCGGCAACTTTTTCGGTTGTTTTTTGGACAATCTCTTCCTGCCTTTTCTTTTCAGCTTCGTTCTTCTTTTTCTTCAACTTTTGAAACCATTCAAAATTTCCGCATACTTTTTCTAAAACCTGCCAAAAAAGAAAAATTAGAATGAGGATGCCTCCCAGGCTATTCGCAACTTCTTGGATAGTCAAAAGAAATCCCTCCTTTCTACTTCAAATTATAAGTAGAAATGAGGGACTTTTTATCTATTTTTTTAGATATTCTCGATAAGCATTATCATTGTGATAACGAGTCCGCGCTAAATAAGCATCATTTAGTAAGTCCTTTAGTGAGGAAATTTTATCCATATCCCACCAAGGAATACAATAAAGAGGAATTTTATGAGAAAGACAATAGCTTATTTTTTCTCTATCTCTCTCTTGGGCTTTTAGGAAATCAGAGCGACTTTTGTAAAAGACTTTTGTAAATTCCATATGCTGGCGTCCCTGAATCTCTAAAAGAATATTCTTTTCGGGAAGAAAGAAATCAAATCGATAATGTCCGTGATGAAGGTCGCTAAAAGTTTTTTCTTTTACAAATTTGACTTTTTCCTTATTGAGAATTTCAATTACTTTTTTCTCATAAGATGAAACTTTATACATTCTCAAAAATCCGATACCAGTCGCACTCACTCGCCATTTTATCACTTCTTAGGCGAACAGGGCGCGGGTGTCTTAGACCATAACTATCAGCCATAACTTCCATTGCTGTAATCTCAATAACTTTTCCAAGATAGGACTTCCAATTCAACAGAATTTCCTCTTCAAGTCCACTAAGATTTCCAACTTGGACTAATTTTCCATCTTTATAAGCTCCAATTTTTAGGGAACCCGCGCCACCCAAGAAATACATTTTCGTAATTGGCTCAATAGGGTCTCCATCACTATAATTTTTATAGAGCGCGCCCTCGACTTTCTCACCAGTAGATAAATTCTCCCAGTACTTCCAGCTCATAAGCTCTTTTCCATTGTAAAGACGAGTTGGCGCGTTTGCTCCCATAATTACTACATCCAAAGTCTCTTGGAGTTCTTTCTTTACTTTGATTGTCATATGCGCGGGAGTCCGCTTGAAATAAATTGGACAATCTTTTCGGGTAATTACTATTCCTTCTCGGCCAGAGGCCAAATAATCTTGAAGATGATTCCACAATTCCTTCCCATTATAATACTTAGCCCATTCTACATAGGGAGAAATAAATTGAGTAGAGATTTTCTCTAAAAGCTGAAAGCGCTCAATGGCTTTTGTATCTACTAAATTTACCCCATCATAGGCACAAATATCAAAAATATAGAAATGAAGCTTTTGGCCATTCTCTTGACGAGCAATACACTTATCTTTGAGGCATCCCAAAAGAGAAGTAATATTTTTTGAGCCCTCATGCCCAGGAAGATAGCACTCACTTAGGAGAACTGTTCCGTTAGGTAATTGTGCCATAAAATCTTGAAGTTGGGGAACCCATTCAATCTTATTTACGGCTTCGCCTTTTACATTTTTATTACGCGCGACCATAAAATAATTTCCATCCTCATCTTTTATAAGACGCTGATAGTAGCCATCGACTTTTAGAGCGCCATAATAATCTCCACTATAAATAGCATTTACTACTTCAGACTTCCGCTTTTCCTCAGAATAAGAGGCGGGAATACTCCAGTACTTCATGCTTTCTGAATTGACCCAATCAATATCGCAAATAAATCCCTTCATATTCTTCTCCTTTCAAAAACAAATCTGTAAATTTATTAGCAAGTTCTTCCAGTTCCTCTAAGGTTCCATTATTATAGATATAGCTATCATACTTATAATTAAAAATATCAGCATCAGCGTGATTAGATTGAGGCAATTCTTCAACATTAAATCTTCTCACTATCAAAGTCCGCGCGCCAATTCTATCCACAAATTTTTGGATTTCTTTTGGTTCTCGACACATTATAAAGTAGAGACATTTCTCTTCATTATATCCAAATTGTTTCCAAATTTCTTTACATCCATTATAAGAATCAATAATATCTTTATAGGGAATATCATTCCATTGGGTCAAAATATCTTTTAGGTCTGATAAAAATTTTCTATCTTTAGGAGTTTTTTGACCATTCCAACCACAAAACTTAGCAACTTCTTTTACTAAATCAACCGTGGAAATAATTCTGCAACTATAAGGACCAACTCTTTCTTCCATTATTTTTTGAACCATTTCACAAAAAGTATCTTTTCCCGCTCCTGGTTAAGGAAAGCCGTTGACAACAACGACATTTCTCATTCAATCACCCCTTTTATCATTATATATAATTATACTCCTTACATATAGTATATATAGGGTTCTCACCTATTTCTTACTCTATATCATTTTTGTTTCTTTTTATATAAAAAGAAAATTTTCCTGCTTACAGGTTTATTTATATCACAAATCCAGACAAAAAGCAAATTTTAGATTTGTTTACGAGCTTCTACGGCCAACTTATCAACTTCACTGTTCCAATCTTTTGACCCTGTATGTCCTTTTACTTTTTCAAAAATAAAATTAGTGTTTTCGAAGAATGGAATAAGTTGAAGCCATAATGTCTTATTAGCAACGGGTTCTTTTTTAGAATTTTTCCATCCATTCTTTTGCCAATTTTTATACCACTTTTGAGTATAACAATTATGACAGTAAGCACTATCAGTTCGAATTGTAATTTTTTCAAGTGGATAAACTTCCTTTGCCCACATACACCCTTCAATAATAGCTATCAATTCGCAGATATTATTTGTAGCTTCGGGAATCGGCATTTTCCACTCATAAATTTTTTCTTCATTCTTCACCGCAATAAAACTTGAACCACCAGGGCCAGGATTCCCACTACAAGCGCCATCAGTATAAATATAAATCATTTATAATATTCCTCCCAAATTTCATCTGGTGTAGCCTCAATTTCTGTAAAGGTAAAATCCAAAAACTTCTCAATGTCGATTCCCTCGGAAAAAGACCTCGCGCGCTTAGTACGCCGAATATCTTTGGAGGAAAATAGATGCTTCCAAAAACCCATACCCAAAATAATTTTTTCACTATTATTGATGTTGCTTACAAGGCGCGCGACCTCAAAAATATACATATGAGTATGATTAGTAGGGTCGAAATTTTTGAGTTCGATTTTATTGTCGTGCCGTTTTGCGTAGGACATTAGGTTTGTGGCTGTTTTACTCACAGCTAAATCATACATTTGAAAATCTACCATAATATTTCTCCTTTTACTTTTTATATTATAATTATATAATAAAATAGCCAAAAATTCAAATTTATTATATGCTAATTTGACTTTTGAGAAAATTTGTATTATTTACGTGCGAGCGCGCGTTTTATATAAAAGGTATAAGAAAAATTTGATTTTTTAGATTTTTTGAGGTATAATTTTTATAGAAATGAAAGGAGTTGAAATATATGCGAGTTTCACCAGATGATATTATTAGATTCAATAATTTATATTTGGAGCTAAAGACTTATGCTGGAGTAGCGAGAGAGACAGGATTCTCGGCTTCGACCGTAAAAAAATATATTATAAAGGATTATACTCCTGCTGAAAAGGTAGAGACCCAGAAGTTCAATGGAGACCTTCCCGAGTTTGTACCTGAGATTTTTCGTAAACAGGATTGGACCTCTTTTTTGGATATGACTGAGGCAGAATACGATGAAATAAAAGAATTATGGAAGGAGATGTCTCTATGAAGAAATATTTTTACTTAGAGGAAAGTCCTTATATGAAGACCTATCAGGCTATATATCTCAATCATGGGAATTTTCCTTTTGAGGGAAAGATTTATGGGTCTTTCAATCTGTTGCCGGCGCGCCTTTTGGGTTTGACCTATGCGCAGTATCTTCGTTTTTGTAGGGATGTACTTGGCGCGACCTTGGTGGGGAAAAATAGTAAGTATCCTGTAGCTTATTTTCGTCTTACTCCTGAGGTTCAGCAGTTTGTAAAGCTTTTGAATAAGCGCGCGGAAATGGCTGTTTTTGAGCATGACCATCCTTATGATTTGGAAGTAAAACTGGATGGAACAATTGTAAAGAAGGGAGAAAGCGAATGATTTTTTCTATTGATAAGTTAGCAAGAGTCAATGATTATAGAGTTTATAAGAATCTTATGGAAAAAACAGATTTTCCAAAAGAGCCAATGGAACTCATAGATGCTATGGGCTGGGTTCAGAACCATTCTTCGGATGAAGAAAAAGTATTATTTTCAAAATTATTTAGTGACTGGCGCACTTATGTAGGAATGGCACCGATTGAAGTGGAAAAATTTGAAGAGGTTTTTGAAATTACGAACAGCCATGTAATTTTGAGTAGTTTTTATATAGATTCGAGTTCAAGAGTTCGAGATAGTAAGAATATATCTAATTCGAAGTGCGTTGCTTTTAGTAGAGATGTGAAGAATAGTGAGAAAGTCTATTCTTCAGAAAATGTAGAAAATAGTCACCACATCAATTTTTCTCTCAATATTCTGAATAGTATCGAGATTCATGACTCTTCAAAAGTAAGATATAGTCAGAATGTTTTCAACAGTGATGAAATTACAAATTGTTATGGAGTCTATTCTTGTAAAGAGGTAGGAGATGGTTTAGGGATTTTCAATGTTTCTATTGGTAAAGAGATTTACTTTTCTACTGATTTGGAGAATTGTTCTTATTGTCTTTTTTGTAGCGAACTAAAAAATAAAAAGTTTTTTCTTTTCAACCAGGAAATTGACTCAAAAGATTGGTTTGTGATAAAAGAGTTATTATTGAATGAGTGGTCAGAGGAAGACGAAAGTCTTTATAAAGTTGTCTCTTTTGAAGATGATAATAATGAGTGGTGCGGTTTTAGATATCTTTCCAAGACCGATACTAATTTTTCTTATGTGGCTCAAAGAAATTTCTTTCAAGGACTTTCTTCAAAATTTTTGAAATATATTCGTTCTATGCCTTATTATAATGAATGGCTTCTTTATCAGATTACCATGAATCCAAGAATTTTAGAAGAATAATAATTTGAAATTTTTTCTAAAATAAAATATTATATATTTGTAAAGTTTGAGAGGAGAACTTACTTAGAAATACTGAAAGGTGAAAGTTTTCTTTGGAAGCTTTTGGGAGAGGCGGATGCGTCCAAATCTTCCTTATCCCCAACTAGCTCAGTTGGTTAGAGCACCCAACTTCATCGTATAGTTTAAAAGTAAAATAGCTGTTCTAGTCAGAAGATGTAAGGGCAGGACTTACTACGATGGCCAATAATTGGGAGGTCCTGTGTTCAACTCACAGGTTGGGGACCATTTTATGCTGGATTAGCTCAGTTGGTAGAGCGCGTGATTTGTAATCTCGAGGCCAAGGGTTCGAGCCCCTTATCCAGCTCCACTATTTGCAGAGTAAACTCAGAAGGTCTGAGGCTCGCCTGCTAAGCGATGCGTACTGAAAGGTATCAGCTTCGAATGCTGTGCTCTGCGCCACTTATTTTTTTGAAAAGGAGGGATGTGAATGGATATTGATGATTTGATTTTCGAGTCTGAATATGACCGGAAAAAACATAGCACAAAGTAAAACTTGGATAATACATAAAAATATTATCCTATTTTATATACGCCTGTAGCCAAGTGGTAAAGGCATCAGACTTTGACTCTGACATTCGTTCGTTCAAATCGAGCCAGGCGTGCCATTAAAATTTGAAATTTCTATAAAATAATATATACTTTTTATAGAAAGTAAGAAAGGAGATACAAAATGTCTCAATATCTAAATATTTTTTTGAAGTCAGATGGGAAGTTTATTCCTATCGGAGACTATTCTCGTTCTACCTATCTTTATGATGAATTCAATGCTCCTTATGAAAAGATTTGTGAGTATAAGGCTGATGGACTTCGAGAAATCGGCGCACGCCTTGAAAGTCGAGCTAACGACATTGAGAAGTATATCCAGAAATTGGAGAGTTTGATTGCTCTTATTCCTAATTTCCAAGGACAGGAGATGGAGGAGAAGATTTCTGCTATTTTGGATTATGAGTCTCAAATCGAGGAGGAAAAAGAAGAGTTGAAGACTCTTTATTCCCAAAGTTCTGTTTGTTATTTCCTGGCAAGCATTGCGGAAGATTATGTTCCTGTTTATGCGGGAGTTGAAATCGCTGACCCGACAGACCAAGATGTAATTTGAAAAAGTTAGAAAAATTATATATAATATATATAGAAAGTTGAGAGGAGAATAAAAATGATTCAGAGAGATAAGCTTCATTACGAAAATCGTCTTGCTCGTCTTATGACTAATCCTGTAGAAAATGCCAATCTTATTCGTAAGGTTCGGCGCCATCTGCGAAAACAGAAGTAAATAAATATATAAAAAATAGGTGCTACGAAGTCTAATAATCGTAAGCGTATTGACGAGAGTAAGGAAAGATCTTCGCGTAAATATTAGAAAAGCAGTAGTTAAATGGAGTTTGATGAACAGCCTGTTTTATAAATGCCGGCGTACTCAAGTGGCTGAAGAGAATGGTCTTGAAAACCATGAGGGGTGTAAAAGCTCGCGAGCGTTCGAATCGTTCCGCCGGCGCGGTATCATAGAGAAGCCTTCTCGTGGCGATACTGTTTTGACTAATTCTCTAATTTTATATGCGCCTTTAGCTCAGTTGGCGAGAGCAACGCACTTTTAATGCGTGGGTCGGGCATTCGAGTTGCCCAAGGCGCACCATGCCAGTGATGGTTAACAAATAAGCGCACGCTGGATATCAATAAAACGCGCGATGTGTGGGTACTGGTAGAAGACCTAACTTACCTACCAAAAACTTGAAAGTTTTCTAAAAATAATATATAATATATACATAAAGTTGAGAAAGGAGTAAGAAATGAATTCCAATACCAATTCACCTAAAAAAATGACTCCTTCCCAGCTTGAAGGGTGGCTTGCAATTCGTAAGAAATGCGCACCTCAAAAATCCAAGAAAGCCTATACTCGTAAAGAAAAGCACAAACAAAAATTTGAAAAATCCCAAGATATTTAGTATAATATATATAGAAAGTCGGGAGAGGAACTTCAAACTTTATTCCTTTCTTTTGAAGATTCCTCTCCCACCAAGCTCGTAATCTAGCCGTTGACGGTTCCAAGCCCGTATGAAAAATAGAGAGGACGAAATTAGTAGCGAAGGAGTATTAGCGCTGATATACCTTCCAAATTTTCGGGGTCGGAAAACCCTTGAGAGGATAACTCCAATGAACAACTCCAGGTTTGGGTCGCTCCCAAACGAACAAGGCTCGTAAAGGATGGATACTGGCGAGCCAGAAAAGAAAATTGCTAATTTCGAGGATTTGGCACCGTAGTCCAATAGGCAGGAGACAAATGACTCAAAATCATTTCAGTGTCAGTTCGAATCTGACCGGTGCTACCATTAAATAATAATAGCCAATATAAAACATTGAGTAGTGAGTAAAGAGCCATTAAAGTTATAAACTTCATGTACAAACTATCCATATAAAGGACCGTACAACCTGTTGGATAGGAAGTTACAAGTTAGACTAATTCGTCTAAGAGGCAAGGACGCCGGGTGCAGGAACCCGGAAACATGGGTTCGAGTCCCATTATTAGTCGCCCAAAAAGAAAACTTGTAGGAAAAACTTTAATGAAAAACTTGCTTAGACGGAATTAAAGATAATACTAATTTAAAGTACACCGTCGTTGAATAGTGGTCGCGAACATTAATCAGAGTAAGTCGTAAAGGTGAGAGACCTTTGCCTCAATGATTTATACAGATATAATTATGATGCAGGTATCGTACAAAGGTTAGTATATCAGTTTTCCAAACTGAGGATGTGGGTTCGATTCCCACTACTTGCTCCAAGGGTTGCCTCGCCCTAGTCAAAAAGAGGCTATTTAGAAAGTTAGAATAAACTTTCCGCTTCCTATTTACGAAGAAAATGGGGTCCTTTCCGGTGGCGACAGGGGAAACTGGCACTTAGAGATAGTGATCTTCTCTCCATAGTTAGTGGAACTAACTCGCAAACAGTAGAAAGCATCTTGCGTGAATTTGAGGCTTTCTCGGCTTTATCACCTGGTCGTTAGAATAGATTGACTACCTATTCGCTGGTGGCTTGAAAGACTCTTTTCTAATTTCTTTGAGGGCGCGGTGTCGAAAAATTAGACGAAAGTGGAGCTATCGTATAATAAGTCGCCTTGGACTGCTCCGGTAGTGATTGCTGACAAATGCGGGAGGGCACTCGCAGTAAATGACATGGTAAGGGACAAGGACCAACTAACTGGACATTTACACTAATCAAAACCGAGGTGCGGATTTTCTACTCAGTGGCTACAACGACCAACTCAAGAGTGTCGGGTGTAAAGTAGGTTTTGGTTAGGCTAATATGAGGAGTGAGTAGATATTTGGCCCATTAGTCAAGTGGCTAAGACGCTGGATTTTCATTCCAGAAGCAGGGTTTCGACTACCCTATGGGCTACCAAGCCACCTATTGGGGTTCTCGCGTGAATAGTATTGAACAAGCTATCCGAAGATGGAAAGCGACTAAAACGATTGACCCACAATCGTAAAGAGAACGAGGCTCACATAAGCAAAAAGTAGGATAATGCTTATAAGAAATCCAGCACAAAGTTGGTTGACGATAGCAAGAGGCTATACAAAGCGGATAAATGGGTGGTCGGAAGTCCGTATAGTTGGGTGGTGACTAGTCCCAACAATGCTCCCGTAAGAGACTTGGTCTTACTTTCAAATTCATCAAGCCGAGGAGGCAGAGAAGCCTATGGTTTTAGGAAGGTTTGTTAGAATTGGCGCCAATTGCTAATAAGGTAGGCTTGAAAATTTGAAATTTTTCTAAAATTTAGGTATAATATACACATAAAGTTGAAAAAGATATATAGCGGGCAGGACAAACAGTTAAGTCGCAGGTCTCATAAACCTTGAGGACGAGGAGCATCCCCTCGGCCCGCCACCATGGACTCCCACAAGTCCAAATAAACTGTGGACTCTCGTAGAGGATGGATTTATAGGATAAACTACCACCGGCATCCGAGCCCGACTGTAATAGCTGACAACGATGATATGTGGCTTGTCATTTGTAGAGAGTATACTAAATAAAAACGAAAGTAATCCTATAATTGTACTTTGAAAACTAAACAGCTTGATTATAACAATAAGGCACCTCGGTGAAGACACAAGACCATGTGGCCGAGACATTACCTTCGCTTTCGGGCGTACTACGCATTTCTACTCAGAGGGATACCTTTGTTTAGATATGCTTCGGAGAGTCGTGAGATTTTCTGATTGCGGAAGGCTGAACCAACCGCTGTTAGAGGTAATGGTGCTGAAGTAATTGCTGATAAAAACATTGTCTCATCGCTATCGCAATAGAAAGCTAAGCGTCAAAAGCGTAAGCCGAATCCAAGTAAGGGTATGGATTGGTCATCTATACTAAACCTTGGAAAAGACCAATAAGATAGTTTGCTGTGATGGTATGGAAACATACCTATAAGATGAGGTCAAAGTCCGAGTAGCTAAAGGCATAGACATTTCTATAAAAGGAAATAAATTTCTTGCTATGAAATTTCTGAATGGTTAGTGAAAGGTGCGAGTAGCCAATCTCGTATAGGAATTGATACTTTGTATCGGGGCAAGAACTTATGGAGCGACGGTTCTATAGGTCAGACTTGTCTCCCTATTGGTTGAATATATCAGAAGATTATGGAGGTAGGGCGAAGGTCCGCCTTGTGGTTATAATCAAGTTGTTTAGTTTTTATTTTATAAAAGAAGGGATTTTAGTATGAAATATTATTCTGAAACTCTAAAAAAGATTTATGATACTCAGGAAGAGCTTATTAGCGCTGAGTGCGCTTATAAGAAAAAGCTCGATGAGCAGAAGAAGAAAGAGGCCGAAGAGGCTGAGCGTCTAACCAAGCTAAAGGCAGAGAAGGAAGCGCGCCTTCAAGAAATCAATGAAGCCAGAGAAACTTATAATAAGTTATTGAAGGATTATTGGAAGGATTATGGAGATTATGACATTGGTGGTGCTTTTCGTAGTCTATTTGATATTATTGGTTTTGGCGAATAACTTATGACTAATGGGTCGGAACCTATACGGCGCCGACCCTCTTTTTATAAGTAAAGACTAACTTAGTAGAAAGAAGGATAGAAAAATCTACTTTTGAGTAGAAAGGAAAATCTATCCTATGGAGGATATTTTATGAAGAAATGTGAAGAGCAGATGGTATTACCATTAGTCCAGATTCCGGAAAGTGCGAATTATTCATTGCCGGATGAAACTCTTTTGGCCTTTTATCATGATTTAGATGAAAGGGTTTTTTGGATTAGTGATGAAATTAGTTCTTATACTCTAAATCTTGCTCATTATATTTTGAAGTGGAATCGAGAAGATAAAGATATTCCTATCGGAGAAAGAAAGCCTATCAAGCTTCTTATCCACTCTCCTGGAGGGTCATTGGATGTGTTAGGAGTTCTTTATGACTTAATTAGACTTTCAGCCACTCCTATTATTGGGATAAATATGGGTCAGGCATATAGCGCTTCTGCTATGATTCTATTAGCTTGCCATAAACGCTATGGTCTAAAAAATTCGACAGTTCTTTTTCATAAAGGCAGCTGTACTGGAGCTGGAGGTTCATTTGAGGAGCTTAAATCTTTCTTCGATGAATATCAACGTCAAGTCGCGCAACTTTCAGAGATTATTATAGAGCGTACTATTTTCGATAAAGAAGAAGTAGAAGAAAAAATGAAAAGTGACTGGTATTTGAGTGCTGAGAAATGTGTAGAGAAAAAAGTCTATGATGGAATTATTACTTCTATTTATGACCTAATCTAAGGAGGCATAATGAATTATACTGGAATTTACTATTTCTCTTTGCCAGAAAATGACGACCTCGCGCGGTTCTATGAAAATCCCAGCGAATTTGCAGATAGACTAAAGGAGAATCAATATTTGATTCTTGAAAATAATGAATACGAAGCTATTGATTTTTATAAGAAGAAAAATGGTTGGCTTGAAAGGGTTTCTTATCCAACTTTTGAAAGCCAATTTTGTGGAGTGATGAAACCCAGAAATCCTGAACAGAGATGCGCCATGGACCTTATTCATAGTGATGCCCCTATCAAACTTATAACAGGCCCATTCGGTAGTGGAAAATCAATGATTATGATTGAGGGAATGATTGAAGCTCTTCAAAAGAATAAGTTTGAAAAAATCATCTTTATTCGGAACAATATCCAAGTAAAAGATACAGATGCACTGGGCGCCCTCCCCGGCGATGAGCTTGCAAAGACCCTTCCCTATGTAATGCCCTTGGCTGACCATTGTGGAGGCATTGAGGGACTAAAGACTTTGATTGATACTGGACGCCTTGAAGTTATTCCTCTTGGCTTTTTGCGCGGGCGCAGTATTAGCAATTCTATTCTTTATTCTATGGAAAGTGAGAATCTTACAAAAGAACATATCCAACTAATAATGGGTCGTATTGATGAAGGTTCTCAGCTTTGGATGGATGGAGATATCAAACAGAGAGACCGAAGTTCCTTTGAGAAGAGTCGGGGTCTTGAAATTATGATTGAAAGATTAGCTGGTAATCCAAATTTTGGATATGTAAAATTGGAGAAATCCGAGCGTTCAGAGGTCGCGCGCATGGCAGATTTGTTAGATTGACCAGGAGTTTTCCTGTTTATAATATATGGGGAGGGCTTTGGCTCTCCCTAACTTTTTAGGTGGTGAAGTATGGCTACTCCTACTCAATTTCAAAAAAAATATGAGCGTAGTAAATCTTTGGCTGATATGTATGTTTATTATGAGCGGTTGAAGCAAGATGGCTATACTCAATTATATTATACAGTAAAGAAAAATTTAGGAATTCAAAGAGGTTCGCTAAAAGAGCTTCAAAAGACTTCAGAAAACTTACGTCGAATGGGGGCGATGGAAAAAGCAAAAGAAACTGCTTTTATTCAAAAAGTCTTCCGCAAACCAATAAGTGTAGATTTTAATGATAGAAAATCAGTAAAAGAATTTATTGATGTTCTAAATGAAGCAATGAACTTCAAGGACCTCTATAAACGGAATCTTCAGCTATTACTAAAAACCGACAAACAAAAAACTACAATTTCCTATTATCCTTCTTATTTCATCCAGGCTTGGAACGCTTATTCAGATACTTTATGGGAAAAAGTGGCAAGTGAGTTTGAACGCACTGGACGCTCACTTGATATAATTTTTGAAGAACAACTAAAAAAAGATATGAATTTTTTGGTTGTAGATGGTATTGAGAGAATGTTCCGCGCGCAACCAGAGTTGGGGCAAGAAGCTCAGCAATATGCCGATGCATACAAAGCTCTATTAGGAAGTATAGGAACTATTGATACTCCTGGTTCTTTGGCTCAGCAATTCAAGGATATTTATAAATTAGATGCTCTTGGAGATAGTTTGAAAAAAGCACTAAAAGCTGAAAAAGAAAAAATTAGTCTTGAGAGTTACAAAAAAGCTGCTGGGTCTAAAAAATTCAAAGACTCCCTAAAAGCCCAACAAGGCCAACGAGGTGGTGTTGCTTTAGAGGCTATAGAAAATCTTTGTGTTCAAGTAATCTCTCAAATGAAAATAAAAGGAAAAGTTGAAACAATCCGTGGTGGAGGATATGGAATAAAACCAGACAATATGTATCTTTATGGAATAGACGCAGGGCCTATTGTAGATGTTCTTGAAAGAATAAAAGACACAGATAGAGAGCGCAATATTGAAAAAGCAGAAGAAATCAATAGATATTTACAAACTTTAGATGATGGATTTATTGTTTACTCCAATGCCAAAAACTATACGATGTCTACTAAATTTTTCAAAGAGGCCGGTTTTTCTGCGGGTGCGGAAATTTCTGCTCAAACTTATCTCGAAGTAATGAAAAAAGTCAATAAAAATGTTAGAACTTTTATTGGTGTAATGATAAATAGTATGAAAGGCGCGGTTGGTGAGAACATGGACCTCTATGATACTGTTTGTCAAAATTTAGCCCAAGATATAGCAATGATGCTTTTTGATGATTATGAAACAGTAGGAAAAGACCTTAGAAAGACTGGAGTAAAATCCATTCATATTATGGATTTGAATGGAGTATTTTTACCGCTCTCCTTCTTCTTGGATTTGATGGCGCGCGCCATTGATGAAA
>ENA-OPBE01000050-OPBE01000050.1-human-gut-metagenome-genome-assembly--contig:-NODE-50-length-100390-cov-7.472577_pt1 | contig 100390 bp, 70 predicted proteins | sample MGYA00241066_ERZ501448 | MGnify/ENA primary metagenome ERZ501448 (study PRJEB25962, sample SAMEA2042585) | human gut metagenome | biome: human gut; feature: human-associated habitat; material: faeces...
CATATATTCTTTTATAATAGTTATGCATAGTGGATATACAGACAATCGATTCAGTAAAATCACTTCAAGCAGAAAAAAGACACATATATTCTTTTATAATAGTTATGCATAGTGGATATACAGACAATCGATTCAGTGAAATCACTTCAAGCAGAAAAAAGACACATATATTCTTTTATAATAGTTATGCATGGTGGATACACAGACAATTGATTCAGTGAAACCGCCTCAAAAAATACAAAATCTGTATTCAATTATAAATTGAATACAGATTTTACATTAGCTGTCAATTAGACCTATTGCATCAAGATAGTTTTATTAATTTGACACGCCCACGGTCTTGTTCACTAAATTTAGCCTCATATCCATTTTCTTTTAATAAGCCATTCAGCTGTTCCATTCTTTTTAACGCACTATCTTCTGGCGTATCTGTATATAAGTGTCCCAATAGCGATTCTATACATGGCTTGCTAAGTTTCAGAAGAATCCAAAACAGATTAATCCAACGTTTTTTAGGCTCAAATGGGAAAAAGAATGAAGACAAAGCAGCATGTACCCAATTAAAAGATATATCATCAAAATATTTAGCTATATAATAAAACGAATGCGACTTTACTTGTACGAAACACCATTCATACATAACGTATGCAATATTTAAAACAGCCTTTTCCTCTAAAGGAAAGGTTGACTTTTCAAACATTTGGTCCAATATTTCCAATTTCTGTCTGTACTTTTGACTGTCGATAAACTCCCAATATCCATATCCAAATAATTCGTACCTATAACTTGCTTTCTTAATCAGTCCCCTGTTATCCTTAAGTTCAGAAGGGGACAAAGCACGATATTCAGTTTCTGAAATATTCTTTTTAGGTTTAGGAATCTCCTTTATAAAGAGTTCATTCTTGCCTTCTAAAACTATTTCAAAATGATACTTTTTCATAATATTGTTAAGTTGGGAAAGCCACTTCTGCCTGACTTCATTTTCGTCTGTATCTTCATACAGCACGCTAAGTATCCATCCAAACATTTTCATATTAAGTAATTTTATAAAATTACATATATAAAATATTTCTGTGAGATCCCTATGAAACGGAACTTCATAAAACAGACGTTTTACACATTTTTGCCCGAAGTATTCAACAAAATTGCGCAACAAAGACATAGAAGTTACACCCACAAACCTGTCATATACAAGCACAGCCAATTTGTTCATGTCTTCATCATCCATTTCAGGAAAAACTATGCTGCGATTAAAAGCACCCCAGTCATTCTTTTTTCCAAAAGAATACACATAATCAAGATTTTCCGGTTTTAACCTACAAGCCTCCACTATCTCCTGAGGAATGGAATAATTTTCATACACCTTATTCATAACTTAACCTTTATCATTATTATTAAAAATTTGATATCTGCTATTTCTCTCCAGTTCTATCCAAGTGTTATAGATGGCTTCATTATCCCTTCTATAAGGCCGGTTGTAAAAAGCGGGATCTTCCAAACCTTCATAAACGATTACAGAAAATGGAGGCTTGTTTTCTTTATAGAATGAAGAATTGACATAATTCTCCAAGCTGGAAGGCGGCAGTTTATACATCTTTATGATTTCTGCGATGTATTCTCTGTCTTGAATTGTGCATGGTGAAGAACTTATATTATATTTGGTAATGAAATTATCCAAAGAAATAAAATCTGTCTTTCCTTTTTCTGCCAGTTCAATTCTTTTATTGATAAATACATCAACGCATTTTATACTATCATTCTTCTCGCTCCACATTATCAGCATATCTATTTTTTCAAAATCAGCCTTGTTTTCGTAATCTGTAAAGTTTATCAGCCGATTATTAATCTTCTGCCTGAAAGAACGGACATAGTCATTGACGCGAGCCAGCCTGATAAGTTGATAGTCCTTATATTCAACATCATCAATTACTCTATGTTTCAACAAATAATCCAGACATGTTTCATCCATGCTTAAATCAATATCCGCTTTTAACCGACGTACCACAGATTCGATCTTAAAACAGTCACTAATACCAAAATATAAATTGCCACAAGAATTACAAACTTCCATTTGATTGGTATTATGGATGTTTTCAATAACCGTTATATTGTGTATTCCTCTTGGACTGCAAAGGCAGTAATAATTTTGGCAAGAAATAGAATATTCTTTCCAAAGCCTTGTTAATGTCTTAAACTCAGTATCGGATGGCACATATCCACTGTTAGAAATAAAATAGTCAAATCCATCAAAATCAGAAGGAATGGATATGCCTTCACACCGTTTATGGAGACATTCATTAAGTGCTGGACAATATCTGGTAGGTTTAAATTCAAGAGTGAGCCTACCTTGTACTCCTTTTATGGACTCAAACATTAACTTTTCTTTCATCATTATTAAATGCCCACAGTCATAAGTTACTGTAAAATCAGAGTTCTCTTTTTCATTTGTAATTATGTACTTTGTTTCCATAATAAATATTGTTTTTTTGAGCCGATTTTGTAATATAATTAATTGTATCTCGTCCTGTAAAGTATCGGCTCGTTTCACTTTTCATTCCGAGTTGTTCTTGCAGCCATTCTTCCTGTTCGTCAGGAAAGAAGTAATTCCGGTTTCCTGACTGATAAAAAAGTATCTTGCTTTCCGAAGTCATCTTATATAGTTCCGACTCGCTCACCAAAAATCCTTTTTTCTCCAAGTAAAGTTTGGCTTGTTTAATGAATAGATATTTGGGTATCTCTTCCGTCTTCTTGATTCTTTGCGTTAATAACTTTTTCATCATACTTTTTTCTTCCATTTGTTTAAAGGACTTTTAATTAATAATTGCAACTCATTTTCTTCATGTGATACAGTTTGAATTTTATCTTCACACCATTTGTCAAGTTCTTCTGGAATGAACAATAATGTATTACCACTTTTATGGAAAGGCATTCTTCCACAAGATGTAAGTTTATACAATTGGGACTTGCTCATTGGAAAACCTGTCTTTTTTAAATAGGCCAGTGCATTTTCCGTACTTAAATATTTGGGGATTTCTTCCCTTTTTTCTATTCTGTTTATCAGAATGTTTTTTATCTCTGATATTTCCTGAATCAGATAATCTATCCGTTCCGGCAACGTGTCATAACTTGTTTTTTGATGTTCCATACCTTTTGTTTTTTGTTTCTGGTGCAAAGTTCGCCAACTTTTGGAAGGGCATAAAAAGGCACGTTCAGGCATGAAATATATTTGATTAGTTGGCTACGTTTTGTATTTTTGTCATAAACATCATGTAGTAATATGGCAAAGAAAAGAATATCGATAGACAAAGAGAGGTTTGAAACTTTAAAAAACGAGTTAGTAAGAGTTTCTAATATAGATTTGAGTTCAGACAATGCATACTCTGACCTATGCGATTATATAAAGAAACAGAGCAATACAAATTTTCCTCTCCCAAAATATGAAGACGGAAGCGTTATCCAGCAATCTGAAACTATCAGTATTGATACATTACGTCGTTATTGGGGAGATAAGGATGCAGACAAGGAAAGAAAGCCGGATGTTGGAAAATTATCTTTCATGGCTCGCGCTTTAGGATATAAGGATTGGGAAACATTCTGCCACGAATACAAACAGACCAATACGGACTTTGACATAGAGAAAGGATTCAATGGAATGGACTATTTCAAGTTTTCTTCGTTATGCAAAAATGAAATAATCTGTATCGGCTGGTATCCTCAAAAATATTGCAGATTGAAGTTTTTAGGAGAATATTCTTTTGAGGTCGTTGAATCTTATAGAATGGAAAGTAAGATTGGACGCAAGTTTGAAACTTCCGGTTTCCGTCTCGCCCCAATATCAGACAAGGCTATTTTTCCAGAAGTCTTAATAGAGCCATTATATGAATATCAGGAAGATTTATGGAATGCCATAGAAAACTTTGATATAAAGAATTGCCCTACAGAAATCCTTTTATAAGAAAAGATAAAAGTGAACAAAGTGAGTAAAGTGAACTATATTTTTATAATAGAGCATATTCTTATTTTATAGACCATATAACGATATAAAACCTTATACTTTTTATAAAATATAGTTCACTTCACTCACTTTATTCACCATGTAATAATTTTCTACTTTAAAATTATTCTTTCATATTCGAGATATGCTCGTGCTTCTTTATACCGAGTATTAGAGGCAAGAGAAAAGCTCGATACAGGAGACGAAAACAGCCTTATTTTTGGTATGGGGAAATAATAATCTCACGTCTATTTGGAAGCAAAAAGGATATGCAGAAAATCATTTATTCTTGTGAAAAAACTGTTGCGTTTCGTGAGTTTCATATCGCCTTCTCCTAAAAGTAGCCACCTTGCATTGATAGACGGGAAGGCAATCAGTATCTTTTGCACAATCCAGACGGTAGGAAGTTCTTTTCTGAATAAAATGTTCATCAGTATAGTAAAAGACAATCCCGTTCTTTGACAAAAATCAGGAACGGAAGGAGATTCTTTTTCGGCAACCTGTTTGATTCTGGCTTGTATGCCACCATTCAGAACATCCCAAAAGGACAAAGGCAAATTGATGTTCTTTATATGAACCGCTTCTTTGAATAACGGCGCAATCTCAAATGGCGAATGTTTGGATGTTCCGCATCCTATCTCTGTAACTAAAAAAGTATATTCCGAATGTTGTTCTGCATACAGTAGAAAATCATCAATATATTTTTTAAGATTCTCAATGTGTTTGGAAGGCATCGCATAGGTCTGTCCCTGTATTCCCGCAGCCTGTCCCATAATAGCACCGAATTTCATCGCTGTTGCTGCGGCATTTCCATTATGTACACCGTTTGAGTTTGAACCGAACACAAATATTTCATTTTCTTTCAGCTCCGTAATGTTGGATGGGGTAATTCTTTCGTTCATGTTTTAAAGTTTTTGGGTATAAAAAATCCTCTTACTACATAAGCAATAAGAGGATTCTATAAGTGTATTACTCTCGATTATTATCAGTTCAACGAAATAAGATTAATAATTTTATTTCCGTTGTCGGCAACATTATCGATTACCACTTCATTTGACTCTGTGATGATTCCTAGAACATTTGCACCATCCATATATCTAATACCACTAAATGTTATATTGGAACTTTCTGGACTTGCAAAAAGGGTTTGTATTTCATAGTCATTTATTCTGAACTCTGACTCTTGATAATCCGCCATGCTCATTTTATAAAAGCGAGTATTATTTTGTATATACCATGCTCTGTTCGTTTGGAAATGCCCCTCAACTCCTTCATGCCAATTAAAACTATTTGGAAGTTCTACTGATTGATATGTTGTTCCATCAAATTCATAGTACCGACCATAATTGGTTTGTAATAGAACAGTATTTCGGGCGTAATTATATATAATACCCCAAATATCAATATCAGGATATTCATCGCCACCCTCTATCTTACAGATTTCTGTTTCTTTCAATTCATTATTACCAACCATTTCCCATTTGATAATCTTTTTATCTTGATATGAATATAGTTCATTGTTTATAATAAAAGGAATATCAGTAATAGGATATATTCTACCACCCGGACATTTTACCTTATAGTTTTTATTATCGCCATAATTATTCCAATAAATAATGAATCCATCTCCAGTAACATCAAATTTCGTGAAATTTTGTCCATCAGCTAACATTGGTTGTAGTGTAAATTTAGAAACATCAAGCTTATAAATCTGATGATTACTCGTTGCAATATAAATGTTTCCTTGATTGTCCAATACTGTTTGCAACTCTATCCCCTCACCCAAATATACATCTATTTCCTTGGGCCATCGATATATCTTTTCTGTTTGGACATCAACAATGGAGAGGTATTCTGTACTACCCCAACCTACACCTATACCTAAATCATCAGGTCCAGGTTTATAGAACAAATCGATAATATCTTGTGCGATAGGATTTACAAGAAGAACTTTATCGCTCAATTTCAAAACTTTATGAATACCAATATTATGGTCTTGACCGTCTTCTCCCTTGATTGACAACTTTACCTCATTGCCTGATAAATCAAGTTTGTAATAAAAGTCATCCCCTGTTGCTCTTGTTGCGGATGATTTCTGATAAATCATCTTGGCGTCACTCACATTCAAATTCGTAAGGTATTTATAACCTTCTTCATAATTGATATTGCCACTACCGGAACCACCGTCATCACTACATGCAGTAAATAAAGCTACCGCACCTAACATTAATAAAAATTTCTTCATAATTACCAGAATGTCGTTTCTCCCTTAGCCTCAAATCAGAAGAGTTCATAAATGCAGAAAGCGTGAGGCCATTAACTTATTTTATACGACGGGCTCTGGTAAGACCTTGAACTAAAACAAGCAACAGTCCCCACGCCATATGCGGATACGACGCGAGAGATGCCAACTTATTCCCGTTCTACAGATAGTTTACCAGACTTCGTCGTAGAGAATCAGTTAAACACTTTCGTGTACCTTAAATTTCTAATATGTCTGCCATGTTGCCATGACGATGCAAAATTAGAAAAAATAAGGTACATCACAAAGTTACATCTCATAAAGAGACTGTTGCAGGTTGCAAAATTAGATATTCTTATTCATTCAGCATTTCATCAATGGCGAATTCGTGAAGTTCATGCTCCAGCTCCATTTCTTTAAGCCGTTCTTCTTTCTTCTGAAAATAATCATCGCCCAAACCTTTTTCTTCGAGTGTCTTGTCGAATTTATCAAGTATTTCATCTGAAACACATTCTTCATCGTCATTATCGATTGACTCGTCCAATGCGGAAAGCATATCCTCTATTGTGTATTCCTGTTCTTGTGAAGAAGTATCTTCCGTTAATGAAGACTCTGTATCATCCTCACAATCAATATCCGGCCCTAACATATCATAAGCTCATCGATTGTATAATCTTTGTCTTTAAAAGAATCTTTCGTATTTTCTTCTTTGACAATCGGCTCTTGAGCACCGGTTTCCTGTATGCTTTCTTTTTGAGCAGACATTTTAGTCTTTGGTGCTTTCTTTGAAGATTTCTTTTTAGTCTCTACAACTTCGGCAGTCACCGGTTGTTCTTCTTCTACTTTTTTCTTTCGTGCCATAACTTTATTTATTTTTGAATTTAGTAATACTCCGAATACATGAATCATCGGACATTACATATATCCTCTTTTTTGTCGGAATATAAAAGAAAAAGGTATTTTAACTATATTCTTAACCGAAATTAAGCTATCGCACCGGTAATTTAGCATAAAGAAAGCCCGATTCTCCACTAAACAAGAGAATCGGAGTGTATGTTTGACCTACCAAAATTAAGAGAAATACGGACATTATAAGCTCAATAAATGGGCATTTCTGGCTCTGTTTTCAGACTCTAAATCGGCAAGGTATATCTCAGTAGTGGTTATGCTTGTATGCCCCAACATAGGTGATATAATAGACACCGGAACGCCCTCGTTTCGCAATACGGTTGCATAAGTATGTCTGGCTGGATATGTCGTTATCTTACCTATATTTAATTTCTCACCAATAACCTTCATTCTGTCATTTATATGCTTGGTGAGATTCTTCTTTTTCTTCTCATGCTCCCAAGCATCATCACCAGCCTTCATAAAAGGAAATATATAAATACTCTTTCTCGGATTGTTCCCCCACTTTTCAATAATAGACTGCATTTCAGGAGTTATCGGTGCATAAATCCGTTTTGTGTCACGAGTACGGTCCTTTGTCTTTTCACGAATAAACGAAATTTCCCCGTTTTGAATGTCAGAGAATTTAAGGTTTATCAAATCGGCTACGTTGATACCATTACAGAAATAGATGAATAGCCATAAGTCACGATAAAACTCTGTGAACTTGTTACCGTCCGAATAATTGGCGATAGCTTTGAGTTGTTTCTTATTGAGTGCTTTTTTCTTGCCTACACCTTCTTTTATCTGGTATTTACCTCTCCCGAAAGGATAATCAGCCTCTCTAATCACTCCGGCGGATTTGGCAATATTCATGATAGCACGAATATTTCTCATGTTGATAGCCAAGGTTGTCTGACTTACTGTTTTCATGCAGAATTTCTCAAAATCACGCAGCCACTCAACTGTAATATCCCTAATTGGTACATTATTCCTTTTATACCGCTTAATCAGTGATAGCGTACTTTGATAAAAAGTCTTGGAACCAAACTTGTTGTTTTCATCTAGTTCTTTTATCTTGGCTTCAAGCATTTCATTGATAGTACCGCCGATGTTTTTTCCAAGTCTTGTATTCAGACGGTCAAAAGAAAAAGTTCCTCGTTCGGCCAGATATTCCACATTCTTTAGAATACGGCTGAGTTCCTTCCCGATTTCTTCCTGAATATCTCTGCACTCTTTGGACTTGCCTTCAAGCGCTTCTTCAAGTTCTTCTTTTGAAGTCAAGCAGATACCGACTGAATAATACTTTGGTTTGCCCTGATAATACACTTTGATTTTTACCGGATAAGTACCTTCTTTATTAATGGTGCGAGTGTCGAGTACAACCGACACAACAACGCCGTTTTTAATGATTTTAATCATGATGTTTGAATTACTTGTAAACGGAATTGTTTACCGGTAATATATCCCCCAATTTTTGGAATTATAAGTTAATCGGGCCTTTCAAAAGGCATTTACAGGCATTTTCAAACACATTTGCAATAAATCATCTTATTCTCACATAATTTTTACAATAAATTTATCTAATCAAGAGACTAATTCGAGAAATTATCAATTGTTAACTCCATATTCCCTTTTACAATAAGTGCGTCTCTATTACGCATAAACATACTAGCTACAAAGAAATCTTCTTCATATAGAGCATCAATTTGTTCATTCATATCTTTAATCATCAATTGATGAGATGCCTCAATAGTAGCACCATTCAAAAAATGTCGATAACCAGATAAAGCACATTCCTTAAACTCATCAATATAATCATAAATAACCCATGCTTTATCTGAATACCCCCAAAAAACCAATGCTTTATTTTCCAATAATGTATCTGCCAAATCAGCTCCATTATAACATGAAAAGGCATATATGAAAGCATTAGAAAAAAGATAATAGTTATTAGTCAAAGAAACAAAATGTTCCGTCTCGCCAATCAACATAGAATCATGAGTCCCATGAACAAAACCTAAAAAGAAAAATTTTTGTTCATTAATAGGAGAAATATAAGAACACAAATTAGAAGTATTGACCTCACTACTACCTAACTTTATCGGATTTATACCTGATTTTTCAAACAATTCATCCAAAGAGTCCACACAAGAACAAAAAAAATCCCCTAACTCTAAATCATTATTATCGTATACAACCACAGCATTTGTCATGACAATTTTTCTTTATTCCTCATCAATAAATCAATAGTTAGTTTATTTATATTTTTTGCAACTTCTACACCTAATGGCGTTTGAAGTCTTATTTCCCTCAATATTTCTTTCAATGTATATGATTTACCATCTGTCGTTGCAAAAAAAGGTTTATCCATCTTATCTTCAGGATGTTCTTTAATCCATTCTTCAATAACATTACTAATGTCTGTATTCATATAAGTAAAAGCTTTTTTAAGACCAGCCATTAATTCTTCCGATGTTGCTCCTTTTTTGTAATAAGCAAAAGCTCTATTCCTTATTAAATCGGAAACCGTATCAGTTCCTTCATCTACTGCACTCCATATAATAACTGGCACCAAAAAAGAAATCTCCCGTATCCTATTTAATACATCACGACCATTTGGCATATTATAGGCAAACTCTAAGTCTAATACAACAATCATTTTATCACTTATGTGTGATTCAATATATTCTAAAGCACTACAAGAATTTTCAATAAAATGAACTTCCTCAAAGACTTCTTTTGCTTCTTCTATAAAAGGATCATCTTTCAATTGAACATCATCTTCTACAATAACAACTTTAGCTTTCATCTTATCCATATAATTATTTTTTAAAAGGTAGTACAATCTTAAAAGTTACGCCAGTCGGTTTCAGCTCATTATCTATAACTTCTATCGACCCTTGCATTGATTCAAGACGTGATTTTACAATAAAAAGCCCAAGTCCTGCTCCACCAAAATCTGCAGTCGTTGTATAAAACACATCAAATATACGAAATTTATCCTCTTCCTTAATACCGACACCATTGTCAGAGAAAAAAATCACCAATTGATTCTTCTCTACAATACCACTACATTTTATAATTTTCTCGCCTTCTATATTTTTCAGTGCTTTCAAAGAATTACTTATTAAATTATCAAATATATCTTCAAAAGCTTTCAAATTATAAATTATTGTCAGTTCTTTATTCAGTTCAAGTAAAGCATGGATACCTCTACGAGCAAATTCATCTGCATATATATTATAAAATATATTATCGAGGGCTTCTTTTACATTGATTTCAGTGAAGCATTGATCATCTTTTGCATATTTGAGCATAAAATCAACAGCTCTATCAAGATTATTCATTTCTTTAAATATATATTTTCCATATTTTTGGCAAATCTGATTTTTTTCAGATGAAAAAATCCATTTTGAGATATATTCTGCTTGACGTTTAATCCTTCCTATTGATGTCCGAGTAATATGGGATAACATTGCAGCATAAGTTTGCAATGAGACCAGACTGAATAATAAATTTTCTTGCTGTTTTTTTTCATCTTCTAATCTCTGGAAATCGCTCAATCCCTTATTTACCGAAGCCTGCGCTTTTGACAACTTTTTAGAAACATCTTCTAGTTGTTTCTTATTTTCCTCTGACTGCGATGATTGTATTAACCTATTAATCTCTTGTCGAATAATGCCAATATCATTACTAGCGCTATTAAATTCGGATTTAGTCTTCTCTCTTGTTTGATTTTTCCGTAATTTAAGATACTCTTCTATTTTCTGTATCTGTTCAATAACAAAAAATTTTAATTCTCTCCATGCGTCATTATCTACAAAATCTTGCCTGTTTGTTGCATCAATAATCTCTGGATTTCTATCTTCGGCAATATCAACCCAGCCCAATAAGTCTCTAGAACTTAATTTGTCAAAAAAGCCTGACCATCGACGTTTGTCAATTCCAAACAAATCTTTTTGGCCATCCCGCCGGTCTGCATATTCTGCAAATGGAGTTGCAATAAGACCATCACGATATACTTTAATGCCATCGACTCTGTCATCTGTCAGCTTATTAAATTTGGCTTTCGCTTTCTGGTCATAATAATACAATGTAAATCCAATAAGACCGCAAGGCCGTATTGGTACAAGAATTTTCGTTAATTCCCCATCAATAATAGAAAGAATTTCTTGTTTCTGGTTATCAATATCATATCCAAGCTCAATGGAAAGAGTTGCATGCTCTATAACATTACTCTCTATTTTCTTATTAACATAACTTGGGTATTGAGGAGCATTAATATATACATCAAAAGGATAACGTTGAATCAAATTCGGACGTATAAGTTTTGATAATTCTTTAGTAGCCCTCTGCAAATCTTTTTCCGACCACACATCGTTTATTCCAGAAATTTCCAAAGTTGTCCCTTGCGAATTATCATTTAATTCTTGAAACCAATATAAGTTGTCTACATCTGTAAACAATTTTTGATCACCATCAAAATCCAACTCTAGCTGTTGATGCTCTTCTCGAGCATAAAAAGACCAATCTGTTTCCAAGCAAATAACAGTATTAGAATGCTTTTTCTTAGTCTTAAGCAATAATCTATCTCCTAACTTATCAACAGCAAAACGACCAACACCTTTTTTCCCCGCCACTTTCCTATTATATGGTGCAGGAGATTTACTATTTCTTCTTTTACTACTAGTACCTATTACCATCCACTTATCTCGAATATCCTCAAAAGTCATTCCTATGCCATTATCTCGAATAACAATTTTACTATCTTTTGTCAATGGATTAATATTAATAAAATCAATCGTTACAACCTCAGCATTAGCATCATAACAATTCTTAACAAGCTCAAACAAAGCCGTTATTCTATCAGTAATAAGTTCTCTTCCAAGTAGTCTATATGCACTGACATCAAATTTAAATCTCAAACTATTCGCCTGTTCCATTCCCATAGGATAATATTTGTTCAAAAATAACCTTTGCCAACAATGGTGGAACTGCATTACCAATTTGCTGTTGGATATGCATGAGAGAACCTTCAAAAACAAAGCTATCTGGAAAACTTTGCAAACGAGCGGCCTCTCTTACTGATAAACCTCGATTAGCAAAAGGATGAATCAACATATTTTTCCGATAATTAGAGATTACTACTGAAGGTTTAGCTGCATCAAGCCGCCTATAAATTCCACTATGACAGTTATGTCTGTCTGCGTAATTTCCCATAAGCTCCTCAGGAATCGCTCTCCAGTTTTCTCCTTGTTTAATATAGTTATATCTTTCTATTACATAATCTTTATTACGTGACACATAATTTTGGGTTGAAAAAAGAGAACCTTTACGCATTGAAAGAGCATAACTACTTAAGTTTTCATTCTTTTTATATGGCAAAATCTCGAATGAATCTCCATTTTCCAAATCAGGTAAGTCTAATATTGCGTCTTCCACATTCACCGTATAATTGAATTTTTGAGGAAATTCGAATCTTATTCCCCTTTTATTACCAACCATGAAAAACCTATTTCGGTGCTGAGGAACGCCATAATCAGAAGCATATAATACAGCTTCTTGAGTTGAATAACCCATTTTTCTGAAGAGCCGTTTTATACTTTTTACTGTTTTTCCATTATTAAAGTTCGTAATTCCTTCCACATTTTCAAACACAAACCACTCAGGAGATATAATATCAATAAACCTAACAAACTCTTTAAACAGTTTATTATTGGGATTTTTTGTATTTCTCGTCTTTGTATTAGACAATGAAAACCCTTGACATGGAGGTCCCCCAAAAACAACATATATATCATTTCCCTTAATATATCTCATGGGGTCTATATTTTTAATATCATCTTGTATTACAAGAGTATCAGGATGGTTTCTCTTGTATGTCTTTACAGAGCTTTCATCACAGTCAATAGATAATACAATTTCAATCCCAGAACTTATAGCTCCAAGACTCATTCCACCTGCTCCGGCAAAGATGTCAACTCCTTTTTTCATCGATATTTGGTCCTTTACATATAGCACTTAATATGTGCAAAGATACTTTTTTTATCATAAACAATAGCATAACAAAAAAGATTTTTAAATAACCAATATTTCATGTAAACGCTTTTATCTCAAATAAAAAAGATTAATACCACACTTACATACAATCTTCACTTTTTTTTCAATTTTTCATTTAAATATATACTGTTTGTATATTACAACGATCCACTTAACAAAATTGCAAGACATTTATTTATTATCACCATGATTCAATTCATTATATCCAACCATTGATTCTGCCACTATCAATGCTGAAAAATTAAATTCGCCATATTCTTTTGATCTTTTATATCCATATTGTTTCAACAAGAAAACCCTCAATAAATGTGATAGGTCTTCAAAAGTTCGTTGACGAACCTTAGGCTTAAGTTGACATTCCCAGATAACAATAACATTCCATCCCATAGCTTTTATTTCCGCCCTAACTTTTGCATCTCGTTCTCTATTTTTATTTATTTTCTCAAGCCAATATTCTGAATGAGTTTTAGGAGGAACATAAACCGGGCAATTCCCATGCCCATGCCAAAAACATCCATGTACAAAAATAACACTTCTGTACTTTCTTAAAACAATATCTGGAGTACCCGGCAATCGTTTCACATTAACTCTAAACCTAAAACCTTGTTTAAATAAGTATTTCCGAACAAGTATTTCTGGTTTAGTATTTTTGCTACAGATCTTAGACATTACATAACTTCTCTTCTCCTTTGAATATACGTCTGTCATAACTATTTTCCATTTTTATTCATAACAAAGATAATTGATATTTATTATTTCTCAATAAATAGGCTTCATTAATAGCATTTGCACGAAAATTGCACAAATCACCGGAAAATAGAAGAAATATCATGATTACGGATGAAAAAGAAATATTATATTTACCCCTGAAAAATAGCTACTTAAATAAGAGTGTGAAACGCAAAGAAATAGGAAGACATCGGCACAGCCCGGTTTCATAATCATGAGGTCCCCGGTTCAATCCCGGGTCCCGCTACTGATGAAGATTTAGACTGTTGAGAGGCTTCCACTCTTGGCGGTCTTTTTTGTTTTTAATACTCGGTTTGCGCTATGGTTTGCGCCAGCGTCAAAACCAATGTGACAAGGTTCAACATATTTTATCCACTACAAAGATAATATATAATAAGATAAGTACTAAATTTCAATGCGGCTATTCAACAAGAAGCATAGTACTTTTTTGAATTGGGGGTCTATAAAACTAACTTTCACTTAAAAAGGTACTAAAGGAAAACAGATTTCCAATAGTACCTTATCTAAATAGTAGCTGATAATTTAAAAGCTGTTTTTGTGTAATAGTTATTCTTCTACTATATTTTTAAAATCTCCCCATATTTCGGTACCTTGATAAGAACTTTTACTCCCTTGTGGAACATATAACGTACAGACTTCCTTATCTATGCCATAAAAAACACTGTAATCCACGCTTATAGGATCAAGCATTTTTGAATGGATGTTTATTATTTCCGTACAATTCCAAAATATTTCTTTACCCATAAAAGTTATTTTACTCGGTAGTGTAATAGTCTTCAAAGATTTGCAATTTTTAAAAGCATTCTGCATAATGGCTGTGACATTTTCTGGTATATCTAATTCAACTAATGATTGGCATTGGGCAAAAGCATTATTGTAGATTTGAGTAACACCTTCGGGTATTGAAATTTCTTTCAAGGATATGCAGTCTTGGAATAGGGCACTACCGATTGCTTGAATGCCACTTGGCAAGACAACAGATTCTAAGCTCCTGCAATTCTCAAAAACTCCTGCACCCATGCCCGTTACACTATTAGGAAGAGTAATAGTAGTGAAACCACACGAATAAAAAGCATCAGAGTCAATTTCCTTTACGCCGTTGGGAATTGTCAAATCTTTCAATTCATAGCAATTAGAGAAACATTTTTCGCCTATTGTTTCTACTCTATCAGGAATATTGATTTTTGATAGCTGACTGCATATGCAGAAGGCATATTTTCTTATTGCGGTGATATTATCCGGAAGAATTACGGTCTGCAGCTTACATTCTCTAAACATATTTTCACCCACTTCATTGCTTACAGTATAAATGAACCGTTTTTGCCAATCTGTGTAACTTACATCATAATAGTACCAATCTCCGCCTTCCAAGATTCTTACATCGGAAAGGTCTAAATATGTCAAACTCCCAAGCGTAGGTTCTCCGACCTCATTTCTTCCCGCCATTTCACGAATAAAGCGAATATCTGTTCCATTGATTTTTCCTATTACTTTCAACTCTTTCAAAATAAATTTCTCATTATCTGAGATGAGTTCAGGAAGGCTACCCGTTTTTTCTACATTTACAGTCTTTGAAAGACTCATAGGCACTTGGTTAATATAAATTGTATCAGAAACATTGCTTCCACTATTGATTATAATAATTCCTTTTCTTTCCTCTCCCGTTGTGTTGGCAGAAATATCGAAATATAGTTTGTGCTCCACCAATCCACGAGTCGTTGTTTGTCTTATCCAATCATAGCAATCGTAAGGGATTTCTGCATAACAGTCAACGTTAGCCTTAAAATCGACTTCGATTATTTCTCCGTCTGCTGGGATGTCATATTTCTTTTGAGACAAAATGATAGCATCCCGTTTATATTGATAAATAGTAAATTTCTGTTCCAGTGCATTTTGCTCACCTTTTAAAGTTATCTCCACCTCCCTATTTTCATATTCAGAATTTGCTGATACCGCAAAAAACAATTTCTTGCTGGTGGATTTTTCTTCATTTAATGAGGCCCAGTCACAAGTTGTTGGTATATTGACTGAATAGTTAACGTTTGCATTTACATTGACTTCTATTGTAGAATCTTGCGACGCTATAAAAAACTGTTCCGGCTTAATTTGAATAAATTCTTTTGCCGCTTGGGTTATTTTAATGGTATCTGTTGCAGATTGTGACTTAAATATAATAGATGATTCCCTTTCCTTGCCCGTACTGTTTTCTTTTATATTGAAATATATTTTATGATTCTCCAATCCTTTTGTGATAGTGTTCTGTATTGCTGTAATCCAATTACAATCTTTTGCTATTTCATATTGGTATTTCGCATTTGTATTGACTTCTATTGTCAATATTGTTGCCGAGTAGTCAATATCGTATTCTTTCTTAGAAATAATAATAGCATCTTTCTCTGCCTGCATTATTTTCAATGTATCTTTTATATTGCTGTTTTTATCATAAAAGATAATCTCTGCTTCTCTGCTGTCATAAGTTTCATTTGGAGCAATGGTATAATAAAGGGTATGGCTTGACATTCCACGCGTCTTTGCAGCGGACTGTACCCAATCCACATCAGGCATTTTAACATCAAATTCAAAATTGCTTTTTAAATCAACAGCAATCGTTTCTCCTTTGTCACTCACTGAATATTCGCTTTTAGTAAGCAACAGAACACCTTCTCCGCTTTGGTACACATGGACTGTTTCAGAAAGTTCACCGCTTTGGATTATAATTTCTCCGGTTCGTTTATCATATTCTTCACTTGGCGCAATATCAAACGAGAGATTATTACTGGTTAGTCCACGTGTCTTAGCTGATTGGCTAATCCAACTTTTGGATGTTTCCGATATAATAACCTCATATTGAATATTGGCTTTTACTTCCACATTAATTTTACCGCCATTTTTACCTACTTCAAATTTATTCGCTGTAAGGGTCAAAGCGTCTTGTTGCTTTTGGTTAATGATAACAGTTCTGCTTGTGCCACCTGCTGCTATGGTAAGAGACACATTCCTATCATCATATCCTTTGTTTGCTGCTACTCTGATTTGAATGTTGTTGTCTCCTGCTTTTCCTTTTAAAGGAGTAACCGTACACCATTTCTCACCATTAGCAATATTGGCAAGGCTTACAGTCCAATCTCTGTTAGTTGAAAAGGACAATGTTTCTTCCCCACCATTAGCTTCAAAATCAAAAGAAGCATTATTAATTGTGATTTCATCTATAACTGGTTCCAATGGCTTTGTGTCTAATTCATCATCGCCACAAGAACTAAATCCTGCGCATACAGCAATCAATAATAAAGTTGCCAATAATCTAAATGTTTTCATTATAATTCCTTTTTGTATTAATAATCGGTTAGTATTATCCTTTGACTGCATAAACAACTTTATAAATCAAGGAGTCCAGCCAGTTTGCCATTAATATAATTTTAACCGGAGAATGCACTTTTTTTAAGCAAACAATCTTTCTTCCTTTATTCTCTAAATTCTCATAACGAACAATTTCAGTTCCATTATAAATCAAGAGAGAAACATTTTTAAATTTCATTGCAGTAGCATCCCAATATATGGCAAATTCTTTTCTGTCAAAGATTATGTGTGTTTGCTTGTAGTTGGACGATGTTTCTTCCGTCCTCAATATCATTCTTTTATAATTAATAGTGTTATTCAATCTATTTAATTCTTCTTCCTCTCGTTTGCTTTCTTGTTCAATCCATTGTATTTCATCACGCAGTTTTTGTTTTTTCATTTGCTGTGAACGTAAATATTTACACAGTAATTTCTGTCGCAGCCACATAATAATCTTACGATAGACCAAGAAGTATAATAAACAAAAGATTATAGGTGGAACAATTACCCAAGCACTATCAGTTGCATTATTATAAGCTAAAAACGTCATTCCCACAGTAAAGGCTATTATGACGATATAACCAATTAATTGAGCTATTAGAAAAGTCTTGTGTTGTTTTAATATAGCTTGTTCTTTTTTTCTTTCAGCCTTTTTTTGTTCTTCTATTGCTCTATTAATCAATTCTTCTTGTTCTTGTTCTCTTTCTCGTTGTCGCTTTTCTTGTTCTATGTGGTATTGTTCTTGCTGCCTTTGCTCTTCTTCAATTCGTTTTTGTTGAGCTTTTTGCTGGGCTAATGCAATTCTTATCCGTTGTTGTTCTGCTTCTACTTTTTTACGTTCTATATTTTTAAAGTAAGCATTTAATTCCGTTAGAGATTTTGGTTGAAAGGAGTGGCTTTGTTTTTCATCTATCATAAAAGCATATCTGTTTGTTCCGTCTTGTTGCAGTGCAAATATGGTTTTATCAAAGAATGAGGGATGAAGCATATAAGCCTGCCCCTTAAAAGAAAGAATTATAGATTTATTGGTTGAAATATACTGCCAAGTTCCATTAGTAACCTTACCATTTATGGAAACAATAAGAGAGCCATTTTCTTGAAATATATATAACTCTTTATCTCCGGTGTCATTGAAAGCCAGCCAAGACTTATTGCATAATATGTTTTTTACATCCAAACTCTCACTGAATCTGTTGTATTTGTCAAGAATATCCAACAAGTAAGTTTTCATATTTGCACCTTTAAGCTCACTTGTTCCCTACGGTAAGCCATAAATAAAAAAGATGTGGGAACACTATTTGCTTTATCCTTGTAACTGGCTCTCGCATTGCCTTTGCTGTGGATAAAACAATAGCGACCCACACCAAAGGGCATATAGAAACCTCACAAATATGAGGTAGGTATATATCCAAATGTGGGTGCTACTGCTATCATCTTCACAGCGTTTCAAATTTGCGAGATTTGTTACAAGAAGATAATTTCAATAACACCTTTCGTTAAATATGTCCTTCCAACTCCCTAACGCATTAGTTCATTGGAATTGGTACAAAGATAGATAAAGGTTTTAAATGAATAAGCATGAAGTGAAGATTAATAGTGAATATTGGTAACAGGTGACACTAATTCCACTGACATGGAATGTCAATGCAAAGTTACCAAGCTACGCTTCCACGAAAAAAAACATAAAAAAAGAGCTTGACAGCGAATATAAAACTGATACTATTATCTTTTCATTTTTTGTCGTCACTCGTCACTTTTCACTTCAATACACTAAGGATAAGTGGGTTACCTGTGACGACAAGGCACATAGACAGTGACGACCAATATTTTGTCGTCACTGTCAAAAACAAACTCTATGCTGACTATTTTAAATACCCAACTTTGGTATTTAAAATACCAATGCTTGGTACTTGGAATACCAAAGAGTGGTACTCAATATACCAAAGGGTGGCATTCAAATGGGACATGTAGGGTATTGTTTTATAGCCTGTTATAAATAGTTTCCTCTGCCCTGCATCTTATGTTATCCTTTCTCCTTGAAACGCTTTTCCTAATAACAGATTTCAATTAACAGCTTCGATTTCAATTTGTGCATCAAAAGAATAACATTTTTATTTTGCGTCACAAAAAAACAATGTGACAAGGTTCAAGGTGGTGTTCCGGAATTTACGGTTTGTGATGTCCCCTCCAAACTACGATTTCCTGTACACCGGATACAACATTTTCAAATGGTCCTGCTTTAGGAGCGTCTCCTCGAGAAACTCCTAAATAGTCTGTATTAAGTGTTATAGGCGTTCCATCCGGATTCTCGAAATAACCATTTGAAAAGAAGGTTACTCCCATTTTTTCTGTGTCGATAATTTGCGACTGCAATTGCGAAATATTGTTGTCAAAGTTCAACTTAAGAACCACCTCGTCACCACGCTGTTCAATTGTGGGAGCCAATGCATGATTACTTACAATATTATAAGGTTCATGAGCATAGGGTTTCACTCCATCATAATAAAGGTTAGCACCGGTGTACATAGCCAACGTAAAGTCTTTTGACTGAACCGAACCTCGTGATGTGCGGTTCATTTCCTGATAAATTCCTTCTTTATATTCAGGATGAGAATCGTAAGGAGAGAAACCATCAAGCTTATGTTCAGACTGTGAACCGGGAACTACTGTAAGAATGTTATTATAAAGTCTCTCATCCCCGCACAATATACTTGTTAGACCTATGATGTCCGTTGAATGTGGCTCATGGTAAGGCGTATAACGTATGGGAATAGGACGTACTGTTACCACTCCACCGATGAGATTGTGCACCCACGCAGTCCCTTGTGACAGATTATTTACAGAATTAGCAGACAACAGTATGTTATTGTCAATCAAACAGGGGCCATGGGTAACTTCAATCATGATGTCATAAAAGTCATTATTCGTAAACAAATTACCTGTTATACGAGTTCCAATACACTGCCAGTCGAGCCATATACCTCGATAACCGTTATCAAGCCAGTTGTCTTTAACAACCACATCAATAGGCGCATGCAATTTAATACAACCGATCTCCGCACCGGTAAACTGGCGCTTAGTATGAATATCATAGATATGATTATTCTCAATCATACTGAATATAGCTCCCATGTGTCCACAAATACCTGTCTGTTCGCAATCAAAGATAACGTTATTACGTACCACATGAGAACCGATATTCTCCTTGTTCCAGCCCATACGCCAGGCCTTAATAACCGACTCTATCTCCCGGTTAAATCCCACAATACTTTGCTCCAATGTCCAAAGATTGTTGCCCGAAGCAAAATCTTTCCCTAAGCTGATTCCAGAACACTTGGCATTCGATATTTCATTTCCCTCAATAATCCAACCCTTACTCCAATTAGGGCCTAAAAGTCCTTTCTGAACACCTGTAGGAGGAGCCCACTGAACTGCCGCCTGCGACATTTTGAAGCCTTGTACCGTAATATAGTTCACACCTTGTTCCTTCGGGAAAAAACAAGCCGGACGAGCATTGATTTCTACAAGTTCCTTATTGGGATTGTATTTGTGGAAATTAGCCCAAATGACAGTTTCCGTATCACCTACTTCGGCATACCATTGGTAAAGCGACTGGGCTTTGTTCTTGGAATCCGGAAATTCCTGAGGATTTCTCACTTTAGAAAGGCTGTCCACCTCATAAAATGACTTGCCATTCAAGAATACTTCTCCTAAATGATAGGTTACAGGATTCTTATCGAGCCAATCTCCCCAAAGCTTTTCTGCAAACGGATTAAAATCGCCGAATACACTATTAGGCACCACAACCTTCCAAACTGTAGAATTCCGTTGACGCACCCAACCTTTAATTTCTTCCGACCCTTTGATCCAAACATCTTCGCCCGGAGCAGCACGATACACGATACGCGAAGTACGATTCAAGCCAGAATTGCGGGGACTTACCCACTCGCGATAAGTGCCGGAATGTACAGTTACAGTATCACCGGCATTAAGAACCATTGCCGCTTTAGAAATTGTAAGGAACGGAGCTTCAACTGTACCGGGATTGGTATCCGAGCCACTCTTAGCTACATGATATTCTTTAGCTATAAGCCCGTTACACACAAGTATTCCAACGCATGCAAATAATAACGCTCTATTTTTCATATAAAAAAGTTTGAATTTAGTATTGATATTATATGTTTCATCAAAATCCATATCACACAGCTATCGTTTGGCTATTTCCAGATCTTTAGCCACGTCAGGACGAATCAATGCCCAGTGAAAGCGTAAATGATCATTTTCCTTCCAATGCTTTCCCCCTTGCTCACTGTAATGAACCAGCGGCATATCGTTGTATAACGGACGAGTAATTTCAATAACTTTATCCCAATATTCCAGTCCTTTACTCAAGTGCCGTATCGCTTGTTGCTGATAAGTCTTATTTCCATTTACCCTGTAAGTTTGCAAAGCAATAGCCCCACGTATCTTCTCGGCATAATGTAAACCTAAATTAGCCCAAGTTTTAATATCTGCAACTTCATAGATCAATGCTGCATTCTGATTCTTTGCCGGGTTAATATTTTCTACCAGTTTAAGAGCTTGTTTGGCATTCCTTTCCAAAGAATCGGCTATCTGCGGAGGTGTGACCCTTTCTTTGGTAAAACTTCCGCCAGCCAATATCCGTTCCACATAATCTGCTACTTTAACAAAAGAGGTATCAAGCGGATTTTGGTGAATCAATCGGTCGATAGAAACATATTCTTCCAATGGAGTTCCCGGTCTATTCCGATCTTTAGGAACAAGAGCCATCAATCCTTCACTATACAAGGTAAAATCCCAACCACAATCCGTATTTGACGCAAACACCAGCGGTGTGATGCCGGCAAGTGAAGAAGCTTTCAGCAGATTTTCACCATCTTTGCCATAACGACGAATAAATTCAGCATGAAACACTTCATCCGGCGTATCACTATCGTACAACAAACGTCCCCAAATTTTATAATACAGCCATTGACGTTCAAAAGCCCATTTCCAATTAGCCTTACTCATATCCGTCGTGAAATAATCTTTTGCCGGGATATAGGTTTCCGAACCTATAAAATACCCTCCAACATAAGCCGGAGAATTTAATTTCACATGTGCTCTGACAAATTCAGGTACCCCCCAACGTAGGCAAAAGATATCTTCATTACGTGCTGTCCAAGTCACCTTATATTTATCGGAGACAGGATTAAAGTAAGTATCATACAACGGGCCACCATGCACTTTAATCAGCTTGGGCGTGGAAAGGGAATGTGACCAATTGAATTTAAAGTCTGCAAAAATAGGACCTTCGGTAAAGCCCATATCCGCTTCCCGCTCTATGGATGCGCGAGTTATGCGCTCCGTTTCAACGCTGGTATTCCCAAGTGATTCGGTCGTACTAGAGAACGGTACACGATGTACCAGTTTAGAAGGTCGATTGGCCCGCCGCATCCCTTCAATGATAGTCTCAGTCATCCAAGCTTCACGTTCTTGTGGTGTCATACCTGCCATGCCTTCACCCAAAGTCAATCCAAACCCCGTTAAATCAGGATATTCTTCCAACACTTGAGTTACACATTCGCGTGTGTAGTCTTTGACAATTTGTGCCGTTTCCCCACGCACATAGAAATGATGATCAAGATTATCCATTGCTACATTATGTGCAACTGAAAACTCCGGCGTCACAAAAATGTTGAACGGGATCAGATAGGTTTCGATAGCTCGTTCAGCAGCCATGCCGATGATAGACTGAAAAAGCTTTTGCCACTCCTTAAATTCTTCTTTCGTAAACGGACTCGCTTCCGGATAGTTTTTAGGCATAATCATGAATGGATAAGGATGCAAGTTCCAAAGCGACAAAGCATTCAGCCTATTTTCGGCCATCATATCCAAAAATGCCTCCCAATATTTCGGGTCACGACAGGTCTCATCATGGAGATTCAATGCTTCACTATGCCGATAGGTATCCCATGGAAGATCGTACTTTACAGCTCGTAACATCAATTTCGGCTTTTCACTCCGAGCAACCGCATTGTCCAACAAAATCTCATTTCTCAAATCTTCCGATAATGATAATGCCCCATAAATAAGTCCTCTATAGTCTCCTCCAATAATTTTGATTACATTTCCTTCAGGGATAATAGCAAATGCTTCGGCACCATATCCCTTCTTGTCAATAAAGAAATTGATTGAATAATCTCCACTATTCGCATTTATTACATATCCCCGTTCTTGCAAAGACTTCGTCAACATTCGGGCTGCATAAGATTCTTCCCGGGAATTAACATCAAAATGAAGAGACACACTTTTCTTATAAGATGATTTCAGTTCGGCATCGCACTGCAATACCCCTCTGCCATTCACCGGGCAAGGGAGATGCGCTTGAGCCGAGTTTATACAACACAATACAATAATGCAAACAAAAAAATAAATTCTTTTCATATTCATATTAGATTAAAACAACTCTCCAAGTTAGCTGTAGTTTTATTGTTCAAAATTACGGAATCTTTCAATTAGAATATATCAGATATGATACATCTTATTATACTGAAACGACAACATTATTTTCTATGTTACATTTTCTGTTTTCAATATAACAAACGCTAAAACGAAACTATTTTATACATAAAAAGAGTGCACCATTACAGTACACTCTTTTCTGTTATTCAACTAATATCAAACCACTTACCAACTACCGGACGGACTGGATGGTAACTACATAAGGAGTTGCTTTTCCTTCCATCTCCACACTAACTGTCATCGTGCCCGCCTTACGCAAGGATTGTACAACAACCAGCGCCTTGCCGAAATAGGTTTTCAACCTGTTCCCGCTAAATGAATTTTTACGTCTTAAATCTCCGTTATCAATGCCCAAGAAACGGCCATCACCTTCCACCGTTACAGTCAACTCTTTATCATCCGTCTGTACAGGTTTCCCATCCTCATCGTACAACTGAATAGCAATGTGCGACAAATCTTGTCCGTCTGCTTTAATCATTGTCCGGTCGGGCGTCAAAGTTAAAGAATCCGTATCTTTTGATGTGGCAAGCTGATAAGCTGCTACTTCTTTCCCATCATTATATCCCTTTGCTTCCAAAGTTCCCGGACGATAAGGAATATTCCATATAATAGTATTATTCGTAAAGTCAGCTGTTTTTTGTTTGCCCATCGATTTACCATTCATAAACATCTCTACTTCTTCGCAATTTGTGATAGTGCACACCTGAATAACTTGTCCGAAATACGTTCTCGGCAAGTTCCAGTGTGAAGCCATCTTAGGCCACTGCCACAAATCCCTTCCATGGTCGATATCAAGAGAGGGATCAAGAAAAGCTATGCTTACCAATGGTTTATTGTTCCACATCGCGCGATGATAGGCAGCGCGAGGTTTCTCAAACATACAGATATCAAACAGCCCGTTGGGCCATCCATGGCTTTCCCGACTAGCTGCCTCACCTAAGTAATCTACCCCCGACCAAATAAATCCACCGGCTACAAATTCATTCTCAGCAATGATGTTCCATGGATTATACGGAGTATAACTACGAATGTTTCCTTCTTCACCACTATAATAAGGAAGCTCTTCGGTTATCATAAAACGGCGTTCGGGGAATTTCTTGTGATCACTTAACATACGTGCCTCCAAATAGTTATATCCGATAACATCCGTTACACCGGAAAACTTTTCCTGATGGTTGTTTTGCGCAGAGAGAATTGCCATACGACTCGGTTCTTTTTGGTGAACAAAATCCTGCAGCATTTTTGCACGTTCCACTCCTTCATCAGAGCTTTCCCACGCTTCCTGCAGCTCGTTTCCGATACTCCACAAAACAACCGACGGATGATTACGGTCACGCAACAACATATCCTCCATATCTTTTTGCCACCATTTGTCAAAATATTTGGCATAATAACCGGATTTCCATTTATCAAATGCCTCATCGATTACGATAAATCCCATACGGTCACACATATCCAGAAATTCAGGAGAGGGTTGATTATGCGCACAGCGGATGGCATTACACCCGTATTCCTTCAAAATCTCCAAACGGCGTTCACTACTCCGGTCGGGTACAGCTGTCCCTAATGCACCGGCATCCTGATGCAAACACAAGCCTTTAAGTTTGACTTGCTGACCATTTAAGAAAAATCCACGATCAGCTGTAAACTCTATAGTGCGCACACCAAATGGAGTACGATAGTCATCAACGGTTTTTCGTCCAATCTTCACTATGGTTTTCATGGTATACATCGACGGAGTATCAATCGACCATAGCACAGGATTTTCCAAATTCAGTTGTTGAGTCACATCAACCGTATCTTTGGGCTGAACCGTAACTTTTCGGTTATCACTTTTGGCTACAACTTTTCCTTCTTTATCCAGAATATACTGCATAAGTGTAGCAGTTTCTTCTTGGTGAGAAGTGTTGGTAAGGCTTGTCACAACAGCCACGCATGCTCTTTGGGCATCTATCTCTGGCGTAGTAACATAAGTACCATTGTTAATTACATGCATAGGGTTGGTTACAATCAGCCAAGCATGACGATAAATTCCAGATCCCGTATACCAGCGAGCGATGTTATCTTTTCCCGAACGGTCAACACGTACAGAAATTATATTCTTTTCCCCATACTTCAGATATGGAGTCAGATCATATTCAATACTACAAAATCCATACGGCCGAAAACCTAAATGTTTACCGTTAATATAAACATCACTCTGATGAAAAATGCCATCAAATAAAACAGATACGGACTTATTTTTATAGGAAGCCGGTACAATAAACGCTTTGCGATACCAACCGATGCCACCAGGCAAATGAGCAGCCGATCCACTAATCGAATGGTCAAAATTCAATTTAATACTCCAGTCATGCGGTAGTTGGATATCTTCCCACGATTGGTCATTATACACAGGATCAGCATACTGGCGATCATCATTTAATGAAAATTTCCAATCGAAGTCAAAGTTATCCTTTAATCGGTTTTCTCCTTGAGCGAATATCCCGACAACTCCCGCCGTAACCAAATAACATAATAATAATAATCTCCTCATAACAATATTTGCTATAATGTGTTTTTTAAGTTGGTATTTATAAAATAGATAAATATCAGCCTACTTTTTATGAAGCACTGAGATAGATTCTGAAGAGTTCATAAACTCCTAGAATTTCTCATAATCCGGATTTTGTTCTATTTTATTAAATATATTCTTTTCTATTTCGCTATACGGAATAGGGAATAAATTCTGGTGATCACCAACATTTGCACCAAACGGATTATATTTTCTAGAGCGCTCCACCATTTTACCTAAACGGCATAAGGTAGGCACACGAAAATCTTCGAAATATAACTCACGCATTTGCTCGTCCAGAATGAAATCGAGTGTTACTTCACTTGAACTAGTAAGCTGGCGAGTTCGAGCACGATCTCTAAGTTCATTCAGATCTGCCATAGCCTTATCCGGTTCATTATTGGCCAAATAGGCTTCTGCTCTAAGAAGATAAGTACCGGCCAAACGATACATGTATTCGTCTTTCATAGAAGTATTAGCACTTAGACTTCCCCATGCGTAAACCACGCCATGCTCACCCAAAGCTGTAAGTTTATATGTACCGTCAGCATTTTTCTGATAATTATCGTCCTCTAAAGTACCGACCTGACTGAATTTCATAATAAACGGATAGAACTGACGAGTTTGCTGTTCTTTATTAAACTTATCATATAACCCATCAGCCATGATCCATTTTTTGAAATCTTTCGCTTCCGGATTGTCAACTTGGAAATCGCGTATAATCATCAATTCTGAGTTACGGATATCTCCTGATTCCCAAATTTCGTTGAGGAAGTGATTAGTAGGACGAATAGTACCGATACCTCTACCACCTTTTTCCATCGTGTTGAGTGTAAAGGCTTTTACATTCTTTTTATCTTCTTTATCTCGCACATTCAAGCCTTCATAATAAGGAAGTAACCAACGCGGCATTTCATTACTATAGGAAGAACCGGAGTTCTTATATTCATACTGTAAAGCCCAAATTGTTTCAGTATTACCACTTGAACGGTTTTGGTTATTCAATTGGAATAAGTCCCAATAAGGATCACCTGTTTCGTCTTTTCTTGAACCGAAACGTGTTTTCATCAATCCCATACTGGGGTGAGTAATAACAGCAGTAGCTGCAGCAATGGCTTCGGAATAATCTCCAAGAGAAATATAAACTTCCGCCAACAAATGTTGAGCAGCCTGAATATTTACTTCACCATCTTTAGCCTTTGTAATATCATTCAGCATTTTGATGGCATCTTCCAAATCCTGACGTGCCTGGTCATAAGTAGCTTCACGCGTTGCCCGTACATAATCCTTCCGAGGTTCGGTAGCTTCTTCTAATATCAATGGAACACCGCCATATAAATTTGCTAAGAAATTATAAAAATAAGCGCGGAAAAAGAGTGCTTGTCCTTTAATTACTTTTTTGTTATCTTCACCTACCTCATTTTCCATATCAATACGGCTGATAATAACATTTGCATTAGCTATGGCTGAATAAGCTCTATCCCAATATGAACTGGCTACATAAGTATAGGGAGTAAGAAACGTTTTAAAGTCATTAAATTTAGCAACAGGGGAAGTATCTGTTCCACCGGAAGCAATATCACTGCAAATTAAAGCCATATTTTGGTCACCCATTTTCCAACGCATCCCTCGTACCTGATCATACAAGTAATTTAACGCATTTTGGAACTGGTCAGTTGTAGTATAGGAATTTTCAGGCGTATAGAAATCGTAGGGAGTTTCTTTCAACCAGCTACTTTCATTACAAGCTGTGCCTAAACATGATAATGCAACAGCTGCAAATATATATTTCAAGTTTTTCATTGTGATACGTATTTAATTTTTTAGAATTCAAAGTTCAATCCCAGTGTATAGCTCTTCATCGTTGGATAACCTCCATCCAAGTCATAGCTAATGCCTTGTCCTGCTTCAGGATCCCATCCGTCCCAACCTGTTATAGTAAAGAGGTTGGATGCGCTGATAAACACTTTCGCACGATTTACATGAATCTTGCTCAAGAATTTTTTAGGCAGGTTATATGCTAAAGATAACTCCTGCAAACGAACAAAACTACGGGAAATATAAGGTGAAAATCCTGAACCTAATGAATTAGTATAGAATCCCAATTGGCGATATCGAGCATCTGGATTTTCGGGAGTCCAATAATCAAATTTCATGAAACTGTTACTCAACAGGTGATCAGGAATGACTAATTTCCCAGCAGGTTGGCCCAGGTAGTGATTTTTACCACCTTGTACAGAATTGATAAAGATATTCAACTCAAAATCTTTATAAGTAAAATTGTTTTGAATACTGAAACGATATAAAGGATCTTTGTAACCAAGAATCTTCCGGTCATCCTCAGCTGTGTATGCGTTGTCATGGTTAACATCTTCAATCTTGTAAGTACCATACAAGAAACCATCAGGAATTATGCCTTTATTATAATCTTCTACCTGCCACATGCCAATGATGTTATAATCATAAATCGGATCTAAGGGTTCACCAATAAAGATATTACTTGCAACCAAATCATCTTCCCTACCATCTTTATTCGCATCAATACCCAAGATACTTTCTACTTTATTTTTATTCAATGAGAAGTTAGCAGTAATGGTCCATTGAAAATCTTTGTTAACAATGGGGATACCAGTAATACTAAATTCATGTCCTATATTGCGCAACTTACCGATGTTAGTAGGAATACTGTTAGTAACCATACCATTCATATGAGGAATTTCAACATCGTACAACAAATCACTGGTTTTAGATACATAAAACTCGTAATTACCAAACAAACGCCCCCCCAATACACTGAAGTCAAGACCTAAATTGACCGATTTGGTCGTCTCCCATTTTAAATCGGGATTCGGCAAAGTTTTCATTAGTTGCAACAAGCCACCTTTTGCACCATCACCATACACATATCCCTTACCATAGGATGAATTATTTTGCATTTGCGCCATAGTTGCATAGCGTCCACTAGTTCTATTCCCACTGGTACCATAAGACAAACGTAGTTTCAAGTTATCAATCCATTTGATATTATCTTTAATAAAAGATTCCTCAGAGAGTCTCCATGCCGCAGCTACTGATGGGAAATAACCAAACTTATTACCACTACTGAATCCCGAAAAACCGTCACGACGAATGGTTCCAGTAACAATGTAGCGATCATTGTAAGTATAGACTAAACGCAACATGTTATACAAACTGCTTTCTTCCCAAGCATTTGAAGTAATGGCATTCAAGTCAGCTTGCCCCATTCCCATATTATTATATCCTAGAGTCTTATCAGTAAAAGTTTTGGCAATAGCATCAGTGCTCTCATAAGTGCGTTTTTCAACACCATATACAAATGTGGCATTAACAGAATGTTTTCCAAATGTATTTTGGTAAGTAATGATATTGTCCAACGTCCATTCATTTTGGTTGGTATGTTTCTTCTCTGCCTGACCTAACAAAGTATTGCCATACGGATTAAAATTATAATAATTATAGATCGTCCAGTTATTCGCATAGCTGATACGATAACTCAAACCTTTTACCCAAGGAATACTAACATCGGCATATACATTACCTGACAAGTTATAGCGTATATCCTTATCAGGATTACTCATTGTCAGCAAAGGATTTACAGTACTTACCAAAGGTTGTACTTTCAATGTTTTACCATCTTCTTCATATGGAGTGGCAGAAGCCGGAATGCTAAACAAACTACTAAATGAAGTATTCTCACCGGAGAAGTTACTTATATTAAAATAGGAAGCTGTTCCAACTTTTAACCAGTCTGTAATTTTACTATCCAAGTTCATGCGAACATTATAACGTTTGTAGGTATCATTAACAACTAAGTTTTGTTGGTCAGTAAAACCAAAAGAAACAAAATAACTATTCCTTTCTGTTTTTCCACGAACACTAATGTTGTGATTTTGAATATAAGGAACATCTTCCGTCAATAAATCCCACCAATCGGTATTCACACCATTATTATAACCAGTTATCACTTCTCCATCTTTAAAATAAGTAGCGGGGTTGAAATCCGGATTACGTTGTAACATATCAGTTCCCATACGACTCTCAGCCAACTTAATATCAGCAACCTGAGTAGCGAAACCATCTCTGTCAAGACGTTCCATATCATTGTTAATCAAACCTTGCAAAGTAAATGAACCACTATATTCCAAAATCGGCTTAGAAACACTTTTAACCGTTTTAGTAGTAATCATTAACACACCGTTTGCTGCTTGTGAACCATAAATAGCTGTACTACTGGCGTCCTTTAACACATCAATAGATGCAATATCACTTGGGTTAATATCAGAAATATTACCACGATAAATAACTCCATCCAATACAACTAATGGCTCAGTAGAACCAGAAATAGAGTTACGACCACGAATAGAAACAGTAGGTGAGTCTCCCGCTTTGGTTGCAATACCAATATTCAGACCTGGAACAACCCCTTTTAAGCCTTGTAAAACATTTACATTAGGTGATTTTTCCAACGCACCCATATCTGCACGAGTTACGGCTCCCGTCAAGTCACTTTTCTTTGCCGTACCATAACCAATAACAATCACCTCATCCAAATTTTGTGCGTCTTCTTTTAAGAGAACATTGAAATGAGTTTGATTTCCTACAGTTATTTCTTGCGTAAGATAGCCTATGAATGAAATAACCAGCACCGCATTTTTATTAGGAACAGTCAAAGTAAAATTACCATCCAAATCAGTTACCGTACCATTCGTGGTACCTTTTTGCAAAACGCTAGCACCAATAATACTTTCACCAAAGTCATCTTTCACGATTCCTTTTAACGTAATAGATTGAGCCCACGTCCCCAATGAATACGTCAACAAGACAGCCAAAACCATCCATGGCCTAAAATTAAAAGCATTTTTCATAACATATTAAATTTAAAATTTACACGCTGCAAACATAGTAATATGGTTATGAAATGCTCTAGTTTATTGTTACATACTATTCGGTCATTTGTAACATAGGCGTTACATTCTATATATTATTTTGTTACATATTCCTCTCCCTATACTCCCTAGGGGTACATCCATACGTTTTCTTGAAAGTAGAAGAAAACAAAATCGGATTTGAAAATCCAACAGCATAGGCTATCTGAGAAATATTAACTTTGTTATCCTTGAGTAAGATAGTTGCCTGTTGCAATCGTAAATTACGAATGAATTCACTTGTAGATACACCTATCAAATCTTTTAATTTACGATGAAGTTGCACTCTACTTATACCTACTTCATCTGCTAAATTTTCAACAGTAAAATCAACATTTGACAGGTTTTCATTGATGACCTTTATAAGACGCTCAAGAAAAAGTTCATCATTAGCTTTTATATTAATTGATTTTATATCTTTCTCCAAAATATTATACCGACTTTTTATAAGGATGCGATTCTCAATCAAATTAGCACAGAGCATCATTAGCTCATCAATATTAAAAGGTTTAGATAGGAAGGCATCAGCTTTTTCTTTATACCCCTTAATCCTATTTTCCAACTCTGTTTGCGATGTCAATAAAATAACGGGCAAATATCCTATTTGTGGTGTTCGTTTAATCCGATGTAACAGTTCGAATCCATCCATTATCGGCATAACAATATCTGAAATAACCAAATCGAATGTTTGACTCATCGCTACTTGTAATGCTTCCTGTCCATTGTGACAAGTAGTAATCCTATAGATATCTCCTAATTTGTCCTGTAAATACTCACACAGAGCCCTATCATCATCAACAAGTAAAATTCGATACTTGCTTTTCTTGTTAGATGCAGCACTTTCTGCATTTACAACCCATTCTTCCATAGGAATATTGTGAATAGGAGATGTTTCTACAACTTCTACTTCTCGTTCTTCTGCAGATAAGAAGTCATTTCCAAGCGGAATTTGTATTGTGAAACAACTCCCCTGTTTATCTGAGCGATTATCCGCCTTGATAGTACCATGATGAAGCTCAACTAACATTTTAGCCAAATTCAATCCTATGCCGAAACCCAAGCTACGATTTGGATCGGAAGGCGATTGATAAAAACGTTCGAAAACTTTTTCCATCTCTTTTTTATCAAGACCTTTACCGGTATCCCGTACACAAATTTCAGCATATTTCCTCAATGGAGAATTTGTTTTCAGCTCTTCTTTTGCAGTAAGTACTATTTCTATTTCCCCACCATCAGGAGTGTATTTAAATGCATTTGATAACAAATTGATTATTATCTTATCAAAGTTTTTCACATCAATCCAAACAAAGAGTTTCTCGGAAGTATGGTTGAAAGTAAAATTTATATTCCGCTTAATTGCTTGATAGCTGAATATCTCATAAATATCATCAATGAAACTAATTAAATCAGTCTCCCTACATTTTATCTTCATTTGTCCCTGATCAATACGCCGAATATCAAGAAGCTGATTTATAAGACTCATAATACGATTAGTATTATGTTCCATCATTCTCAATATTTTTAACATACCAGAATCCGTACTTTTTTTGAGTAGCTCATTCAACGGATTTATAATCAATGTCAATGGAGAACGTATCTCATGAGCTATATTAATGAAAAAGCGTATTTTCTCTTCATTTATTTCATCTCTTCTTTTATGGTTTTGCTGACGAATATATAGGTTTATAGAACCTAGAATCAACATAACTGCTCCAACAAAATAAATAACCAGTGCCCACGAAGTAAGATACCAAGGTGAGGCGATATAAATGGAAATATTACGTATAGGAGACGAGATATTATTTTCGCAGGCTTGTACCTCAAGAGTGTACTGTCCCGGTGGTAAATAATTATAGGTAATCCGGTTCTCTCCAAGTAATGTATGGCTCCAGTTGCCATCCAATTCCCTTAAACGATACTTAAAATAAGTATTCTTTCGATTATGAAAATTGAATGTAGAAAACTCAAAAGAATAAGTATTACTTTTAGGATCAAAATATAATTCATTTGTATAGACAGACAAAGTATCTGCCAGCTTCTTTTTACACAAAGCTGACTTTGAGGCATTTACCAAAACATTATCTACATATAAATTGGTTAGAACCGGAATATGTAACGGCTTACCAAATTGAATACTGTCAGGTATAAAACGGATAATATCACTAGGACCACCAAAATAAATGTATCCATTATTATCTTGTAAAGACATGCCAATTATATATTCTTTATCTCTCAATCCATTTCCGGAATAATAAGTTGTTACCCGGTGACTCTCCTGCTCAATACGACATATACCTTTGTAAGTACTGCACCAAATATTTCCTTGCGCATCTTTTTCCAATCCACAGACAACATTACTAGGCATACCTTCCTTTTTCCCTATGTGCTGAAGAGTTTGCTTTTGCTTATCATAAATATAAATACCATTATTAGTACCAATCCATAGCCGTCCGTCGTTATCTTCCAAAAGTTCATAGCATACATAGTTTTTCAAATCATAGTTAATAGGAAGATCTAAAAATATATTTTTAGAAGTATCATAGCATCTTACTCCCAGGAAATGAGCAATCCAAATAAGACTATCTTTATCGCACAGCAAATCATTAATCCAATCATTTCCTAATGTTACTTGATTTTCCATAGGAGTCTGGTAAGATATTAGTGTACTCTCTCCATTAGTTGGGTTATAAACGCCCAATCCATTACCCGGACAAGATAGATAAAGCATATGATCACGCCCTTCAATAATCCTGTTGACACTTTTATTAGCGAATAAAGAGGTCTGATAAAGTTTATCCGTATGCAAATTCAGCTGATAAATTCCGCCATCGTTACTTCCTATCCAAAGAGTTCCTTCTTTTTCATAAACAGTCCGAGGATAATGCGAAAGTTTGTACTGCTTCAATCGTTTTCCTCCTCTGTCCAGTTGTTGAAGCGAACCGTCCCAGTTTCCTACCCATAAATGATTGTCACAACTTTGATAAATCATAGTCGGAGACCCTTGAGTTGGTGATACGGTAAGACTTAAAGACTCAAAAAGTTTTCCTTCATTAGGTACCATTACTAAACCTTTTCGACGGTAAGCCAACCATTTATTACCATCTGTATCCTCCAAAAAACACACAATTTCTCCGTACGTTAGCTCATCAAATGTATTTCCGGATACGCGTTCAGGATATAATTGTTTCTGTTTTGTATCAATAAACATTAACCCGTTGTTTACTGTATTTACCCACAGTTTACCATCACTGGTCTGGGTGATGCCGCGTGCAACAACGTTTCGATTGTCAGCAGTACGTACAGACTGAAAGCTCTCTTTTTCAGGAGTTTTCATCAAAACATCATTGTAAGTAATAAAATACAAATTACCCTGAGCATCTTCTTTCATACCATATACTTTCGGGAAAGGAGTCTGTGGTAGTGTATAAGTAACAATTTCTTTTCTCTCAAGAGAAATACGAGCCAGCTGATTGCCAAGATAACTAATCCAAACATAATGTTTTGTATCTTCATAAATACAATTTACATACAAATAATCACAATGTTCTCCTATCCAAGTCAACTGTTCAGCTTGGTCTGTATGGGAATTAATAGAATACAAACCAGAACCGGAAGCGGCAATCCAAATATCACCATTATGCAATTCTGTTATAGCTGTAACATTAGGATTGGAATTAACAGGTAATTTAATGGTTCTAAAAGCATTTTGTTGGGGTAAATAATACTGGATACCTTTATTACTTGCCACCCACAGTCTTTGATGAGAGTCCGAATAAACCTTGTTGATATAGTTACACGCTATAGAGGTAGAATCACTTTCATCATGAAAATAGTTGGTAAATGTATAGCCATCAAACTTGTTTAATCCGTCTTCTGTTGCAATCCATATAAAACCATATGCATCCTGCTCCAAAGAAATAATACGATTACACGATAAGTTATCATCATCATACACGATGACAGGGCGAGCATAGCCGAATAGACAGCAATAAACACATATTAAGAGTAAAAAAAGGTATTTCATAGCTGGCTTCTTTTTTTGCAAAAATAAATAAAAATCTTCTTTTTTATAGAATAAAATTCTAAATAAATAATTATGTATATTTTCGGAATTTATCTCTTTCAGCTCAGCTAATTCTGTTATTACAGATACAATTACTCCTCTCTTGAAGCGCTTTTCCTAATAATAGATTTCCATTTACAGTTTCGATTTTAATTGTGTATCAAAAGAATAACATTTCTATTTTATGATACAAAATAAATCGTCTCGCAAGATAAGTAAATTTATCTTGCGAGACGATTTCAATATAAGATGTATATTATTTCTTTTCCAAACAAATGTTAACCGCATTCATCCCTTTTATTCCACGCTCAAGATCAAACGTAACAACATTCCCTTCTTTGATCTCCGTAACAACGTTATTCACATGGAAGAAATATTTTTCAACTCCGGAAAGATCTTTGATAAACCCAAATCCTCTGGACTCATTAAAAAACTCAACTCTTCCTCTCAGAATAACCGGTTCTTCATCCTCCTTTTTAGGAGTGGCAATCATTATTTCTTCTAAATTAATCTCTTTCTTCTTAACATTCTCCTCAGGGGGAGTCGAGGAAATCATTCCGTATTCATCCACATAAGCAATCATATCGTCAATGCTGCTTTTATTGGTTTTCCGGTTCTCTTTCCGCTTTAATTTTTCTTCTCGCTTAGCAAGTCTTTTCTTTTCATTTTCGCGTTTTCCCACTGTCATGGATTTTGCCATAGAACTTATATTATATTAATAGATATATAATTACTGAATAAATAATAAACTTAGAAGCAACCTCAAATTGCAAGTTCTGCCCTACTGAGTTTCTTTCCTGTCAACTTCTGAATATCGTTGACCAACTTACGTTCTTCCTGTGAGCAAAAGCTCAGTGCCGTTCCTGAATTTCCGGCTCTACCTGTACGCCCAATACGATGTACATAAGTTTCGGGAACATCAGGAAGGTCGTAGTTAATAACCAATGGCAATTCATTGATGTCAATACCTCTAGCGGCAATGTCAGTAGCTATCATGACACGTATCTTGCCTGATTTAAAGTTTTCCAATGCTGACTGTCGTGCATTTTGGCTTTTGTTTCCATGAATGGCTTGGCTGCCAATGCCGGCTTTGCCCAACACTCGAACTATTCTGTCTGCATTGTGCTTAGTACGTGAAAAGACAAGTACCGACTGTCCTTGGGTTTTATGCAAAATAGAAATTAGTAATTTACTTTTCTCTTTCTTTTCTACAAAGTAAACAGTCTGTTCGATTGCATCTACCGTAGATGATTTAGGAGTTATACTAATCTTCACCGGCTGCTTCAGCAAAGAGTTTGTAAGAGAAATAATTGTATCAGGCATAGTAGCTGAAAACAATAAAGTTTGTTTCTCTTTAGGAAGTTTTGGCAACAAACGTTTGATATCATGGATAAAACCCATATCAAGCATACGATCTGCCTCATCCAATACGAAATGCTGTATATTATTCAAACGAACATATCCTTGATTCATTAAATCCAGCAGCCTACCCGGAGTAGCAACCAAGATGTCCACTCCTTTATGCAACATGTTTACTTGTGTACGTTGATTTACTCCTCCAAAGATAACTCCATGGCGGACCTGAGTATATTTAGCATAGTCATCTATACACTCGCTAATCTGTAATGCCAGCTCACGAGTAGGTGTTAATATTAAAGCCTTAATACTGTTATTTAAGCTTTTATCAGCTTGTAGCTGTTGAATGATGGGAATGGCAAATGCCGCAGTTTTTCCTGTTCCAGTCTGCGCACAGCCTAATATATCTTTTCCTACTAATAGTGCAGGAATCGCTTTTGCTTGTATAGGAGTAGGATTGACATATCCTTTTTCTTCAATTGCTTTTAAAATCGATTCGGTTATATTTAAATCTTTAAATGTCATAAATGTTGTTTTTGAGTATGCTAAAAACATTAGCATGAGTATAATCTGAGCACGCTTCACTCAAGTGGCTCATACAAAAGTCTTATAAATCTTTGTAGAATGAAAGGTGCAGGTGGTGGAACGGAACGCTTCCGTTAAAATGAAAAAGACAGAAATTATTTTGAGAGGCAGAAAATCAAGTTTCCTGCCTCTATCTTATTAGTATCTTCTAGAGTTATTATAACCGCTACGAGGTCTGCCGTTTGACGGTCTTTCTTCACGAGGACGTGCAACGCTTACAGAAATAACTTTATTGTCATACTCTACACCGTTTAACTCGTCAATAGCTTTTTGCCCTTCTGTATCATTGTTCATTTCAACAAAAGCAAATCCCCTGGATCTACCGGTTTCTCTATCGAAAATAACTTTAGCTGAAGAAACTTCTCCAAACTCTGCAAATAAATTTGTCAAGTCAGCATTATTAATGCCATAACTTAAACCTGAAATGTAAATGTTCATTCTAAAAATGTTATAAAATAAATAATAAATTGGAGTGAGGAGGATAATTAAAGAAGAGGACTGCTTACTAATAATATATTAAAAGAAGAACTATACGATAATGATTCGTAACTCAAACTCTGGGACAAAGGTAGTATAATAAACTTGATAAATACATTTCTACTTATTTTTTTTCATAAGAAAGACGATAATTATCATTTATTAAGCAGGAGCAGCAATTCAAAACAGTTGCTTTTTACTCATTTACATCCTTAAAACAGCTAAGAAAAAGGAAAATATGAACACAAGCAGTCTATATATGGATAGCATCCTTTCGTAATAAGCCACTAACTTTGCACAAATTATTGGTGATTATTATGAAAAAGCTACTATTCATTTTTTCCTTTCTCTGTTTGTCGGCTGCCCAAGTATATGCCCAAAAGACTCTGACACTGAAAGATTGTCTCGAGATAGGCATCGAGAATAATCTGTCATTGGAAAGCAAGCGTAAGGATATGCAAAAAAGCAAATATGGAATTTCTGAGAATCGGGCAAAGCTGTTACCTCAAATCAATGGGTTTGCCAACTATAATGACAATATAGATCCACCCGTATCTGTCACCGACGGCTCAGTCTATGGAAATCCGTATAACATAACTTATACCCTGCAACACAACGCCAGCGCAGGTTTGCAACTTCAAATGCCTCTTTACAACCAAACGCTTTATACCACCGTATCCATTGCCAAAGTAATGGATGAGATGAACCGTCTTTCTTATGAAAAAGCGAGAGAAGATCTTATTCTGGAAATATGTAAGATATATTATCTGGGACAAACCACTACTGAGCAAATCACATTGATAAAAGCCAACATAACCCGGCTGGAAGAACTAAAAAACATCACCATGGCTTTTCACGATAATGGAATGGCTATGGAAGTAGATGTGAAACGTGTTAATATCAATCTGGAAAATCTGAAAGTACAATATGACAATGCTCAGGCAATGCAGGAACAACAACTGAACCTACTGAAATATATAATGGACTATCCTGCCGACGCACAGATAGCTTTAGTTCCGGTGAACTCCGAAAACATAACTCCTGTTACACTGACCGGACTATCCGAGAATCTGTATGAGCTCCAATTGCTGCAATCGCAAAAGTTAATGGCTGAAAAGCAAAAAAAGATGATTGGTTACGGCTACATTCCTTCATTAAACCTAACTGCCAATTGGATGTTCTCCGCTTATACAGACAAAGCCTATCATTGGTTCCACTCCGGACCGTCCAATCATTGGTTCCGTTCTTACGGACTGGGGGTATCACTGCGCATTCCTATTTTCGACGGACTGGATAAACGCTACAAAAACCGGAAAGCCGCAATAGACATTGAAAACATAAAACTAGCACAAGAAAATACCCGCAAAAATCTGCAAACCCAGTATTTAAATGCTACTAACGATCTGATGAATAACCAGCGTAATTTCAAGAAGCAGAAAGACAATTATCTGCTTGCAGAAGATGTATACACAGTTACGATGGAGCGTTACCGCGAAGGGATTGCCTCGATGACCGAAGTTCTGCAAGACGAAATGCAGATGAGCGAAGCACAAAACAACTACATCAGTGCCCATTACAGTTACCGGGTAACAACTCTGTTGCTACTGAAACTGACAGGGCAAATTGATTCATTAATTAAATAACAAGTTAATCAAATCATCATATGGAAGCAATAGAAAAAAATAACACATCGAACACACATCAGGAAAAGGCTAAGAAACTTCGTAAACTACGCTGCTGGCAAATCGTAGTCAGCTTGTTGGGAGTGGCAATTGTCGTTTGGGGAATAATAGAGGTTGCTTGTCTCTTCCTCAGCTACAATCGCACAGAAACCAGCAATGACGCACAGATAGAGCAGTACATATCTCCCATCAACCTGCGCGCGTCAGGCTATATCAAGAAGATTTATTTTACCGAGCATCAAGAGATACATAAAGGCGATACGCTCCTTGTATTGGACGACCGCGAATATAAGATACGCGTAATGGAAGCCGAAGCCGCACTAAAAGACGCACAAGCCGGCGCTACCGTAATCGGGGCCACACTACAAACCACACAGACCACCGCTTCCGTATACGACGCTTCCATCTCCGAAATTGAGATCCGTCTTGCCAAGCTGGAGAAAGACCGCCAACGCTACCAGAACCTGGTGCAAAGAAATGCAGCGACTCCCATACAGCTCGAACAGATAGAAACGGAATATGAAGCCACCCGCAAAAAGTTGGAAGCGACAAAACGCCAACAAAAAGCCGCTTTATCTGGAGTAAATGAAGTATCACACCGTCGTGAAAGTACAGAAGCTGCCATCCAACGCGCGACAGCCGCTTTAGAGATGGCACGTTTGAATCTTTCCTACACTGTAGTAGTGGCTCCCTGTGACGGGAAATTAGGCCGCCGGGCATTGGAAGAAGGACAGTTCATTACAGCCGGACAAACTATTACCTACATACTCCCTGACACCCAAAAGTGGATCGTTGCCAATTACAAAGAGACTCAAGTGGAGAACCTGCATATAGGGCAAAAGGTATCTGTCACCGTAGACGCCATCAGCAACAAAGAGTTCACAGGTACCATCACCGCCATTTCTGGAGCAACGGGCTCAAAATATTCATTGGTTCCTACTGACAATTCTGCCGGCAACTTCGTTAAGATACAACAACGCATACCCGTACGCATCGACTTCACCAATCTTTCCAAAGAAGATAACGAAAAACTAGCTGCCGGTATGATGGTAATAGTGAAAGCCAAACTCTGATTTTCAATCATTAATTGTTAAGGAAATGCCCGCATATCCCAAAAACTATCCTTTCTATAACTGGGTGCCTAAACCGATAGGAATTATCATCCTGTTCATGTTCTTCCTACCCATTCTCACAGTAGGCGGAACTTACTCTGCCAACGGCACTGAGATGATGAGCGGTCTGGGTATCATATCCGAACACATCCAGTTTGCCAATTTCGCCACATCCATAGGCATGGCGGCATTCTGCCCTTTCCTGTACCGGCTGGTATGTATCCGCAGGGAGAAAATGATGTGCATCGCCGGATTTTCACTGATGTATATCTTCAGTTACATCTGTGCCAAAACAGACAGTATATTCCTGCTGGCACTGTGTAGTCTGTTCATGGGATTTTTGCGTATGGTGCTGATGATGGTCAATCTGTTTACTCTCATCAAATACGCCGGCCATGTGGAAGCAACCGAAAAGATTACTCCCGACAACGAGCCCCTCACCGGCGAAGGATGGGATAAATTGGATATTGAACGGAGTGCTGCGCAACCTGCCATTTATCTGTTTTTTATGGTATTGGGACAGTTGGGTACATCGCTTACCGCATGGCTTACCTACGAATACGAATGGCAGTATGTTTATTACTTCATGATGGGGTTGCTGTTACTCTGCATCCTTATTACATTCGTCACGATGCCTTATCATAAGTATACCACCCGTCGTTTCCCTATCAACTTCAAACAATTTGGCAACGCTTCCATCTTCTGTATCACACTGACGTGCATCACTTATGTGCTTACTTATGGCAAAGTACTCGACTGGTATGACGATCCTACAATCCAATGGGCTACGGTCGGCGCTGTGGTTGCAGGCATCCTATTTGTCTACATAGAAGTAAGCCAGCGCAATCCCTACTATCAGTTCGACGTCCTCAAGCTGCATACTATCCGCTTCGGATTCCTGTTCTACTTTCTGTTAATGGTGCTGAACTCCAGTTCAATGTTCGTCAATGTATTTACGGGAATAGGAATGAAGCTGGACAACTATCAAAACGCAACATTGGGCAACTGGTCTATGTTGGGCTATTTTATCGGTGGCATTGCAACTATCTGGCTCAGTGTAAAAGGAGTGCACTTTAAATACCTCTTTGCCGCAGGATTCTTATTTTTAGGACTATCCGCCATGTTCATGTACTTCGAGGTTCAAGGTGCCGGTTTATACGAACGGATGAAATATCCCATTATCATTCGTTCCACTGGAATGATGCTCTTGTATTCATTGATACCGACTTTTGCTACCCAGCGTATGCCCTACAAATACCTGTCCTCATGGATTTGTACGATGCTCACTGTGCGTATGGTACTCGCTCCCAGCATAGGAACTGCCCTATATAGTAATGTGTTGCAAGAACGGCAACAACACTACATTACCCGTTATGCCCAAAATGTAGATATGATGCATCCCGAAGCATCCGCCTCATTCACACAAACCGTACAAGGGATGCAATATCAAGGAAAAAGCAAGCAAGAAGCCGTTAACATGGCAGCCATATCTACAAAAGGACGTATTCAAGTGCAAGCCACTTTATCAGCAGTCAAGGAAATGGCAGGTTGGACATTATATGCGTGTCTGTTTTGCATGATATTTGTTGTAGTACTACCCTATCCTAAACGGAAATTATTAACTTAGCACAGTTTTTTTATGCAACTGTAATCCCTAATGTCATGGATACCCGGCAAGAACGTTTATCGCGCCTTGACAATGCGCTATTGAACAAGCAACAAATCTGCAGTTCGGAAGGTGTACTCTCCTCTTTCCCAACCGTCTTAAAAGAACCATTTATGATAGACGGAGTAGGACTGGTAATCTGCAGACAAGGAAGCTTTACTTTTATCCTTAACCAGAAATCATTTTCTGCTAAAGCCGGCGACACACTCTTTCTCCCGAAAGACTCCCTGTTTCAGGTATTATATTCATCCGCTGATGTAGAGGTATTTATCTTTATTTATCAGACTGATCCCATACGGGATATTATAGGAAATTCGGTAGTATCCATGAACCTATATTCACATCTTGCCACCGAACCATGTTATGTCTGGAATACCGGAGAGGAAGAAGAAGTTCTGAAATACCTGTCGTTACTGGACAATACGCTGAACATAGAAGAAAACACATTCAATCGGTACGAACAAAAACTGCTCTTGTTGGCATTAACATACAGACTCTGTTCTGTCTATACCCGTAAACTCATTGCGGAAAAAGCGTCTGTGAGCCACAAACATGACATTTTTATCCGTCTGATACAGTTGATAGAACAATACTATACAAAAGAGCGGGGAGTGGACTTTTACGCGGACAAACTATGCTTATCTCCCAAATATCTTTCAGCCCTGTCTAAGTCTATTTGTGGGTATACGGTACAAGAGCTGGTCTTTAAGTCCATCATACGCAAAAGTATTTCACTACTCAAGAACACACAAAAGAATGTTCAGGAAATTTCGGATTTCTTTAATTTCCCAAACGCATCCTACTTCGGTACTTTCTTTAAGAAACAGACAGGAATGTCGCCGCAACAATACCGCAGAAAGTAAAGCCAAAGTACCCTAACAGGCCTGAAGAAAAGTGGCTTCAAGCCATAAATATTCAAGAGGCAGGAATATCACAAACCTATTACGCTTTCAACCGAATTGCAAAGCGGCTACCTATACCTAATTCACTCTGAACAGTCAGCGTGCCGCCATGAGCTTCTATAAAATCTTTGGAAATGGAAAGTCCCAATCCGCTTCCCTGTACTTTCGTACCGGGGACGCGAAAATAGCGGTCAAAGATACTCTGATGATAACGCGGGTCAATGCCCTTACCAAAATCCTGCACATAAAGCTCCACAAAATTACCTTCCTGCTTTGCGCCGATAATAACGCGACCGTTTTCCTTGGAATAACGAATGGCGTTACTCAACAGGTTAGTGAGCACCCATGCTACCTTCTCGCTATCCACAAACAACTTCGGCATTTTCTCTTCCGGATATTCCACTTCAATCTGAATGTTGAACTTATCAGCCTGTACTTGGTTTGCTTTGATAGCATATTCTATCAGTTCGATGGGTTTCGTTATCTTCGGTATCATCTGTAACTTACCGGCTTCCACCTGTGTCATATTAAGAAGTTCGCCTGTAATCCCCAGCAGACGATCGGCATTCTCCCTGATACTTTTTGAAAGTTGTTCCTGCTCCTCATTCAAAGCACCCACACGATTATCTTCCAAAAGCTGCAAACTCATCAAAATTGCAGAGATAGGGGTTTTCAACTCATGCGAAATCGTAGATATAAAGGTGGTTTTAGCCGTATCCAATTCCTTAAATTCGGTGATATTCTTTAATAGGATAACATCCCCCAGGTTATGGGATTCGTCCGTATCGGCATCCGTATTCATTATGGTAATATAGGATGCCTGGAAATAGCTTTCCTTATTATCTGCATAAATCTTCAATGGTTCTTTCTTTTCACCCGGATTGATTAATTCCCTCACCAATCGCCGGAGCAGGTCATTTTTCAGTGACAACTCCTCGGCAGAACGGCGTATAACATCCTCGCGCTTCAAATTCAGCACAGTCAGCGCTTCCTTATTGATAAAAAGGATTTCGTGCTTGCGGTTTAAGCCGATAATGGGTTCATGGATACTGTTTACAATAGCTTCCAGAAACTTCTTGGCAGATAGAATATCATTCAGCGTACTGGTACGGTATTCCGTAAGGCGTTCCGCCATGCTGTTAAAGCTATCGGCCACTTCGCGAAACTCTTCGTGTTCACTCATATCAAGACGCTTTTCATAGTTATGGTTGGCTATTTCGAGAATGCCCTGCATCAGTTCCCTAATAGGTTTGTTGATAGAACGGGGCAACCATACCAACAACACAATACTGGCAAGGATACAAATGCCACCCGTAACAGAAACCCACAACAAAGCACGTTGCAAACCGGGTATGGCAGCAGGGCTGTCCGGCTCCGTAGCCGTCAATATCTGAAGATTCACAACAGAAAGGGCTACCAACAGGATTATCATGCCTGCAAGGATACCTACACTGAGTATCAATTTAGTACGAATATTCATAATGCTCAAGAATTAATTTTTATGCAAGTATAATCAAATCTATGTTTGCTTGCGCCAGTTCATTCACAAATTTTCTATATTTCAGTACCATAAACAAGGATTGCGGCAAAGCGAACGAGGGGCTTCCCATACAAACGGTCGTTATCTGTTTCTCCCTGCAAGCCGTAACAATACTGCCCAGCACATCTTTGGACTGCACCTGCATGACTTCTCCTCCCAACTCAGTCACCAATTTGAAATGATTTAGCAGGTGCCGTTGGTTCGCAAGGGTAATACGGTCGGCGCTCTCCCGGGGTGTCTGCACATAAAGGGCTACGAATGATGTATTATAACGGGTTGCCAATCGTGCCGCCTTACGGATGATACGACGCGGAGTTTTCTCGTGGCTACTGATGCACGCCATAAACTTCTCATGCCGTACACCGACACTGGAAACCACCACTTCATTCTCCACTTTCTTCTCTACCCTTAACGCCACCTCTTTCAGAGCCAGTTCGCGCAGTTGCAGGATATTTTCCGTCTTGAAGAAGTTATTCAAAGCAAGGGCTACTTTATCCGGCCTGTATATCTTACCGGCTTTCAGACGGGTTATCAGTTCTTCCGCCGTCAGGTCGATATTCACCACTTCATCCGCTTCTTCCAGCACACTATCGGGAATGCGTTCCTTTACCTCGATACCGGAAATACCTTGCACCTCTTCATTAATACTCTCGATATGTTGTATGTTGACAGCGGATATAACATTGATGCCCTCATCCAACAGATCCATTACATCCTGCCAACGCTTTTCATTCCTACTGCCTTCTACATTGGTATGCGCCAGCTCGTCCACAATAACGATTTCCGGATGGATACGGATGATGGTATCAAGGTCCATTTCCTCAAGTTCCTTACCCTTATAGAATATCTTACGCCGGGGAATTACGGGCAGTCCTGCCAACACCGCCTCCGTACCGGCACGTCCATGCGTTTCCACATAGCCTATATTCACGTCTACCCCATTATCCAGCAAGTCATGGGCTTCCTGAAGCATACGATAAGTTTTGCCTACACCGGCAATCATGCCGATGTAGACCTTAAACTTACCGCGACGTGATTTCTTAATCAAGTCGAGGAAATGTTGTACACTCTCTTCCCTGCTGCTCATGGCTTCAGAGTTATACCAAACACCAGATGCGCATCTTCCATACAGGGATTCCAAATAGCCTGTGCAAATATCGGTATCGCGAATTTATCCGTCACCTTTATATCCTTCGTGGCTTTCAGTGCCAAATTGGTTACGGCGAAGCCGCTGTTCGGTACTCCGTAAACACCCACGCCGGCTTCGTAAGGCAAAAAACCGCAAGTGGCATTCAAATCGACGGATTTGATACTGAACGGATAGTTCAACTCTACATAAGAAGAATAATTCTGCTTTCCCTTCTCATTCTTATCCGCACCGGCAAACATTGTGTACCAGGCTATTGACAGCGGGAACTTCTCCAACGGCAGTGTATAGGCAAGCCCTGCTTCAAAATGATGGGCCGTCTCATGGCTTTTGAAGTTAAAATACTTATTGCTTCCCTGACCTGCCCACCAAAGACTGGCGACCGACAAGGTCAAACCGGAATCGCCGAACGTATAAGCTGCCGTCAAATCTATTTCTTTGGCAGCCTCACCGTCCGAGGAGCTTGTTCCGTCGAAATCGGTAGAGCTCCATGCCGTCAACGAAAAGCCACCTATCCCAAAGCCTAAAGTCGGCTGGAAACTAACCCCGGTTTGATAAAAGCCACGCCACACATAAGAACTGACCAAATCACCCTGTACCTTAAATTCCTGTGCCTGTACCTTGGCCACTCCCATAAAACTTACTGCCCAAGCGGCGATAATGCCTATTACTGTTACTTTTACACAATTCATATCTTTCATTATTTTCCATTTATTTTTTCCAATGCAATATTCAGCTTCAACACATTCACCTTCGCCGTACCGAACAATCCCAGCAACGGTTTTTCAACAGTCTTGTCAACGATGCCCCGGACAGTAGCCTCATCCATTCCCCTTGCCTCAGCCACACGCTTTACCTGTACATAAGCACTGGCAGGTGTAATATCGGGATCAAGCCCCGAAGCGCTGGCCGTTACCATTTCGGCAGGAACTTCTTTACGTTGCAAATAAGGATGATGTAACAAGAATGTATCTATACGCGCTTCCACTTCCGCAAGGTATTCTTCGTTTGTAGGACCTTTATTGCTACCTGCCGAACTGCTTGCATCATAACCGTCACCGGCACAAGAAGGCCGTCCCCAAAAATAAATGTCCTCCGTAAACATCTGCCCCACGTTGGCAGCGCCCACTGCCTTGCCGTTCAAGGTCAATACTTCGGCATTACCTTTATTCGGCCCTGCAAATTGTGCGAATATCCACAAGACAAGGATATAGAACACAGAAAAGAATACGCAGAAAGCGATGGTTATTTTAACTGATTTCCAAAGAGTTTTCATTTTCTTTCTATTTTAAATTAAAAAAACAAACTGACAAACATATCTATTAACTTAATACCTATGAACGGTGCTATGACACCACCCAAACCATAAATCAGCAAGTTACGGCGTAGCAACGCACTTGCGCCAATCGGTTTGTATTGAACGCCTCTCAATGCCAACGGTATCAGTATGGGAATGATGACAGCATTAAAGATGATAGCCGAAAGAATGGCCGTTTCAGGGCTATGCAACCTCATGATATTCAACGGAGCCAACTGAGGAATAGCAACCATGAACAGTGCGGGAATAATAGCAAAGTATTTGGCCACATCATTCGCAATGGAGAAAGTCGTGAGCGTGCCGCGCGTCATCAACAACTGCTTGCCTATCTCCACAATTTCAATCAACTTGGTCGGATCATTGTCAAGGTCTACCATATTGCCGGCTTCCTTTGCAGCCTGCGTGCCGCTATTCATGGCAACACCCACATTTGCCTGCGCCAGTGCGGGGGCATCATTGGTTCCGTCTCCCATCATGGCAACCAGTTTACCGGCTTGCTGTTCTTTCTTGATATACTCCATTTTATCCTCCGGCTTTGCTTCGGCAATGAAATCATCCACACCGGCCTTTTCGGCAATATATTTGGCGGTCAACGGGTTGTCACCGGTTACCATAACCGTCTTTACCCCCATTTTACGAAGACGTTCAAAGCGTTCCTGAATGCCCGGTTTGATGATATCCTGTAATTCTATGACTCCCAGTACCACGTTATTGACACATACTACCAACGGAGTACCGCCATTGCCCGAAATGGCAGCAATCACCTCTTCCACTTCTTTTGGAAATTTATTCCCTGCGCTTTCCACAATCCGACGAATAGCATCGAACGCACCTTTACGGATTTGTGTACCGTCTTGCAGGTCGACACCGGAACATTTGGTTTCGGCCGTAAACTTAATCATGTGAGCACCCGCAGTATTGAGGTCGCGCATACGATGTCCGTTCTCACGCCCCAACTCAATGATAGACTTTCCTTCCGGGGTTTCATCGGAGAGCGAGGACAGCAGGCAGGCCTCCACAAACACCTTTTCATCAATGCCCGGAGCCGGATGAAACTTGGTAGCCTTACGATTACCGATAGTGATTGTACCGGTCTTGTCCAGCAGCAATGTATCAATGTCACCGGCAGTTTCAACGGCTTTGCCCGATTTTGTAATTACATTGGCACGCAGAGCACGATCCATACCGGCAATACCGATTGCCGAAAGCAAGCCGCCAATGGTGGTCGGTATCAGGCAGACAAATAATGAGAGAATGGCCGCAATAGAGATATATGTACCCGGATGGTCGATATTGGTATAGTCCGCCATCGGAATCAACGTAATACATACAATTACGAACACTAACGTAAAACCGGCCAATAAGATAGTCAGCGCTATTTCGTTCGGGGTTTTCTTCCGGGTAGCCCCCTCTACCAGCGCAATCATCTTGTCGAGGAAACTCTCGCCCGGTTGCTGCGTAACCAACACCTTTATCTTATCCGACAGAACTTTCGTGCCGCCGGTAACGGAGCTTTTATCACCGCCCGCCTCACGAATTACCGGAGCAGATTCACCGGTAATGGCACTCTCGTCAATAGAAGCCAGTCCTTCCACAATCTCACCATCGGCAGGAATCGTATCGCCGGCTTCGCAAACAAAGAAATCTCCCTTCTTGAGACGTGCGCTGCTGACAGTACGTAACTTACCCTCCACCAGAACCTTGGCGGGAGTTTCCTCACGCGTCTTACGCAGGCTGTCCGCTTGTGCCTTGCCGCGGGCTTCGGCAATAGCCTCGGCAAAGTTGGCAAACAACAAAGTTACAAACAATATCACAAACACCAGGAAGTTATAACCGAACGTCCCGTATTCCGATGTCCCTAAAGAGAGGATGCAGACTACCAGCATCACCAGTGTCACCAGCTCCACAGTGAACATTATCGGATTCTTTATCATCACCCGCGGATTCAACTTCACGAATGACTGTTTCAAACTTTCCATTACTTGCTCCTTTTGAAACAAAGAAGCTGATTTTTTATCCTTCATAAACATATCTAATTATTCTTATCTCGTTACAAACTGAAGTGTTCGGCAATAGTGCTCAACGCATGTGCCGGGAAGAAAGACAGAGCTGCCACGATAAAGATTACGGCAAAAGTCATTACGGCAAAGGTGAACGTATCGGTTTTCAGCGTACCGGCACTTTCGGGAACAAACCTCTTCTGCGCCAACAGACCTGCAATGGCAACCTGCCCTACAATAGGAAGAAAACGACTCAGAATAAGTACCCAACCGCAGGCATAGTTCCAAAAATAAGTGTTGTCGCCCAAACCTTCGAAACCGGAGCCGTTGTTGGCAGCGCACGAAGTAAATTCATAGAATTGCTCGCTCAACCCATGGAAACCAGGATTATTCAGCCAACCGCCCTCACTCTCCACAAACTCCGGATGATGCGCAAAGAGGTAACAAGACAAAGCCGTACCTACCAATATCACAAACGGATGGAGCAGCGCAACGATTGTCGCTATTTTCATCTCCCGGGCTTCCACTTTCTTTCCGAGAAACTCCGGTGTACGTCCTACCATCAGTCCGCTGATAAAGACTGCGATAATAATAAATGTATAATAGTTCATCCACCCTACACCGACACCGCCGAACCAAGTATTTATCTGCATGTTCAGCATCTCCATCATCCCGGACAGGGGCATCGTAGAATCATGCATGCCATTGACGGAACCGTTGGAAGTAACCGTAGTCGTGATGCTCCATAATGCAGTGGCGCCTGCTCCCAAACGGATTTCCTTGCCTTCCATAGCCCCATTGTCCTGTGCAATGCCCATATCATCAATACGCGGATTACCGTTCATCTCCTGATAAACATTGATGCCGACACCCGCCAAATAGGCACAGAGCATTACGCCGTAAATGCTATAAGCCAGTTTCATGCGTTTTGTATAAAAGCCCAGCGCAAAAACCATTGCCATAGGTATAATCAGGATAGACCAGCACTCAACTATATTGGACAGGTAGGTAGGATTTTCCAACGGATGAGACGAATTTACGCCAAAGTAACCGCCACCGTTCGTACCCAACTGCTTGATAGGAACGATAGCTGCCACAGGCCCCTGTGAAACCGTTTGTTCTTGTCCTTCAAGCGTAGTCACTTCCATCTTACCGTCAAAGCCCATCGGAGTGCCTTGTGTAATAAGGATAAAGCCGACAATCAGGGAAAGCGGCAAAAGAATACGCGTACAACTCAATACAAGAAAGTTCCAGAAGTTGCCGATTGTATTCGTTGTTTTACGGCTGATGGACTTCATAATGCCCGCCATAGCCGCCATACCTGTCGCTGCGGTAATAAACTGAAAGAGCATGATGACGAACAACTGGGTGAAATACGTCAGTCCGCTCTCACCGGAATAATGCTGCAAGTTACAGTTCACCATAAAACTGATGCAGGTGTTGAATGCCTGATCGGGAGTTTGCGGACCATTGCCGTCAGGATTCAACGGCAGCCACCCTTGACTGACCAACAGCACCATTCCCCAAACAAACCAAAAAGCATTCAATATCAGCAGCGCCTTGAGGAACTGCTTCCAGTTCATTTCTTCATTGGGATTAACGCCTGCTACCTTAAATATCAATCTCTCTACCGGTTTCATAAAGTCCGACCATGTCTTCTCTCCTTTATAAACCTTCGCAATATATTTTCCCAGCGGATAAGAAATCACCACCAACAGGAAAATCTGTAAAACTACACCTAAAATTTCCGTATTCATTTCCTTAATCTTTTAGAACTTTTCGGGTTTCACCAGAACATACATCAAGTACCCGAACACTGCAACACCTAATACAAATAATACTGTGTACATAATCTTTTCTCCCCCTCTTTAAATCTTCTCAAACCAATCCACACATTTCCAGAATAGCCAGAAAGCGAGAAATCCGCTCAACAGGCAGAAGATAAATGAAATCGTTATTCCCATGTTTTTACTTTGTTAAATTAATATTCATGTTTTACCGTCCTCATAATTGCCAAATGCGTGCCAAAAGAGGAGCCTAAAAGATAAGACACTGATTACTAAAGGAATAAAAAAGAAACAGGGAATTACAAAATAAGAAAGCACCCTTCCAAAATGAAAGGGTGCCTATCAAAATAAAAAAGAATCATGGTGCAATTCGAAGAACATCCGTTGGAACTGTCAGTTTCAATGCTTGGAACTAGTAGTTCCAACGGTTGGAACCAGTAGTTTCGTACAAGGATACTAAGAGTTTCAGCAAGCGAAACTGTTGGTTTCAACCGGCGAAACTTCCGGTGAGTTGCCTATCCCCTGAAACAGGCCATTGGAAAGAATACATTATATCCCGTACTCCTCTATTTTCCGGTAGAGCGTGGTCAATCCGATTTTGAGCAGGCGGGCAGCTTCCGTCTTATTACCTTTTGTATACTCCAGCACACGAGCTATATGCCTACGCTCCATAGCCGAAAGTTCAAAACTGCCGGGACTGGTTTCATCGGATTGTTCGTAATGTGCGTTCTGTATATCGAGCGGCAGGTCGGCAACATCCAACCCTTCACCCTCGCAAACAATCAGACTGCGCTCTATCACATTACGCAATTCCCGGATATTGCCTTTCCAGGGTTGTTGCTCAAGGGCTTCGAAAAAAGCGGGCGTTATTTCCGTAACGGGACGCGCCAACCGACCGGAGAAGTCCTTTACAAAGGCTTTTGCCAGAATACGCACATCGCCCGCCCGTTCACGCAAGGGAGGCAGATGTATTTGGAATACGGAGAGCCTGTAGAACAAATCCTCGCGGAAGCGTCCCGCGGCAATCTCTTCCGGCAAATTACGGTTGGTCGCAGCAATAATACGCACATTCACATGAGTAGGCTTGGTATCTCCAATCTTTATATATTCACCCGTTTCGAGGATACGCAAAAGTTTAGCCTGCAACTCAAAAGCCATTTCACCGATCTCATCCAAAAAGATAGTACCGTTATTAGCTTCCTCAAACAGCCCTTTCTTGTCTTTCAACGCACCAGTAAACGAACCGGCTTTATGACCGAACATTTCACTTTCCAGCAACTCCTTACTGAAAGAAGAGCAATTGACAGCAACGAAACTCTGTCCGGCACGTTTACTATTATAATGTATGGCTTGTGCAAAGACCTCTTTTCCCGTACCTGTTTCACCCGTCAGTAATACGGGCACATCCGTTCCCGATACCTTCTGTGCCAGTGAAACAGCCTCTTTCAATGCTTTCGAATCACCCAAAACTGAATCGAACGAATACGTCTGCCTTACTTTCTTTTCCAACTTCTCCAAACGGACGTTCATACGCGCTTTCTCTACGGCTCGGCTGACAAGCGGTATAATCTTATTGTTATCATCACCTTTGGTAATATAATCGAAAGCGCCGTTCTTAATGGCCTGTACCCCGTCCGGGATATTGCCATGCGCTGTCAATAGGATTATCTCGACGTTAGGGGCTGTTTTCTTGATAGACGCCACAAGGTCTACCCCATTACCGTCAGGAAGGAACACATCGCACAAGACTACATCCGGACTCTGAAATTCCAACTGCTTCAAAGCAGTCCTGCAATCACCGGCCTGGCCAACTTCATATCCTTCCAACTCCAACATACGCGACAAAAGGGTACGAATCTGTACTTCATCGTCAACGACTAAAATCTTGCTCATATTTCTCGGATAAGTTTAAAGTAATAAATGGTAAAAACAGGGGATGTGCAAATATAAACGTTTTCCGGGAAACAAACGGCATGTCTTTTGAACTTTTATAAGTGAAGGGACTGTACATAAGGCTACGGAGAAGTAGAAAAACGCCTTACAATGTATCCTCAGAGACATTGTAAGAGAACAGAAAAAGAAACTCACCCTTCCATTTTGGGCATGAGCCTTCTAAAACGAAAAGGAATACAGAGGCTTCATCCGGCAACAAAGAAAGAATAATTAAAAATGAATTAAAAATGAAAGTTTACAAATTCGGCGGTACTTCCGTCGGCACAGTAGAGAGAATGAAACACGTAGCGGAACTCATTTCAGAGTCCACACCGAAGATTGTAGTCCTGTCCGCAACGGCAGGCACAACCAATCATCTGGAAGAAATTGCAGCCAACCTGTTCAACCGCGATATAGAACAGGCACACGAGAAAATCACCCGGATGGAATTCCAGTTCATTGACTTCGCCAACGAACTGTTGACAGACGAGTCCACAAAGCGAGAAGCAATAGATTATATTCTCGACCGCTTCCAGCGACTCTGGCAATTTATCAATGATGAATTCACCTCGATTGAAGAAAAAGAGGTATTGGCACAAGGAGAACTTATCAGTACAGCCCTGCTGCACTTCTACCTGCGGGAACGAAAGATTGCCAATATCCTGCTCTCCGCTTTCGACTTTATGCGTACCGGACCAGAAGGAGAACCGGACTTGAAATATATAGAGGAAAAACTGCAGGCGCAATTGGCACAGTATCCCGGCATCAATCTTTTTATTACTCAAGGGTATATCTGCAAAAATGCTTATAATGAAACGGACAACCTGAAACGGGGCGGCAGCGACTATACTGCATCGCTCATCGGCGCTGCCATCTGCGCAGAGGAAATACAGATATGGACGGACATTGACGGGATGCACAATAATGACCCGCGTGAAGTATCGGGAACCCGTTCCGTAAAGCATCTCAGTTTCAACGAAGCCGAACAACTGGCTTTTTACGGAGCAAAAATATTGCACCCGTTTTGCATCGCTCCGGCACGCAAGCGCAATATCCCGGTACGGTTACTCAGCTCAATGAATCCTCAGGCAGAGGGAACATTGATTTCGGATTTGCAGGACGACAATATCATCAAGGCCATAGCCGCCAAAGACAATATCTTCTACGTGAAATTCGAGTCGAAACATTGCTTATGTCCTTATCAGTTTATCAGTAAGATTTTTGATACGTTTGCCAAGCACAGAACCCCGCTTTGTTTGTTGGTTTCATCCAATCAGGATGTGTCCGTCGCCATAGACAACAGCGAGCGTCTATGCAAAATCCTTGCGGAACTGGAACAATATGCCAAAATTCTGATGGAAGACCGCATGTCTATTGTATCCGTGGTAGGAAACATGCGCTGGCAGTATGCCGGTGTCGAAGCACAAATTATAGAAGCCCTGGCAGATATCCCGCTACGTATGATTTCGTATGGCAGCAATGACAGTGACGTGGCATTCGTCATTAAGACAGAAGATAAGAAAAGAGCTTTGCAGGCACTCAGCAATAAACTCTTCGAACCGGAGACAGACAAAGTCACAGGATAATACGTTCCTATACATAACGGAGAGGTTATATCAGAATGGATATTCCCCAATACTTCACTCTAATATAGCCTCAACCTGAAAACAACTAACCTGTTTTTTTAAGAAAAGCGCTCTATCATTTCCATACACATGCGCCCGTTATGATAGGGGCATTTCCAGAAACCCGCCTTATCATCGGCTGTGTTTACCGTTCCGTCGGCACGAACGCTCCAATACCATTCTCCGTTTTTGTAATCTATCAAATGCTTCTTGATATACTCCCAACAGCGAGATGCTTTCTGAAGAGCCACTTCATCATCGAAATGTTGATAAAGATTAATGTGCCCCACCACGTTTTCGGCTTGCACCCACCAATGGCAATCCCGGTCTGTAGTGCCTTTGTCGGGGAAAGTCTCGTAAATCATGCCGCCCTCGGACGTCAATCCTTCATCGGCTGCGGCCGCAATGTACTCCACCAAAGGTTCCACTTTCTCCAACAGCGCTTTATCTCCCAAGACTAAAGCCGCCTCATGAATCAGCCAGGAAGCCTCAATGTCATGCCCATAGGATATGATACGGTATTTGCTCACCCAATCATCATCAAAAAAGAGCTCCAAATGTCCGGTTTGCTGGTTCAATATCTTATCTGTGAAAAGCTCTATCAGGTTACGAAGTTGCTTCTCAAGAACGGCGTCTTTCCACACGCGATAGAGATTTGTGTAAGGCTCCAAAATGTGCAAATGGGTATTCATGGTCTTGCGTTCATTCTCATCCTTGTCACTGAGACGCATATCGGAAATTTCGTTCCAATCACGAGTTAATGCTTCGCAATAACCGTTCTTTACGGAATCGAAACTATATTGTTCAATGCTTTTGAAGAGACGGATGGCATAGGTCAGCGCTTCTTCATCTCCGGTAGCACGATGGTATTCACTCAGGCCGTAAATGGCAAAACCTAAGGCATAAATTTGTTTCTTGGTATCTGCAGGACGACCTGCATAGTCGAGTGACCAATATATTCCACCCTGTTCCTTGTCGTAGAATTGATCAATAATGACACGTTTGGCACGAGTGGCTGTCTCCAGATATTCGGCTTTCCCCAACAGGCGGTAAGCCGACGAGAAAGTCCACAATATGCGGGCATTGAGTACAGCTCCTTTCACAGCCTGCGGTTCCAGCTTACCAGTCCCGGTGATGCGGCCATAGAAACCACCATGCACCGAATCTGTCATTTTATCTTCCCAAAACGAAAGAATATTATCTTCCAGCACAGTGCGCATCTCAAGCTGCATCTCGCTTAGTATATTCATACACATCATTTTCTTATAATTGTCTTTTACATTCCAATTCAGTTGTTATATCTTTCATTTTCTTTTCAGTAAGCGGGTACATACTGATGAAGACCACACTCAATATCGTGCCTACCGCCGGTAGAAAACTCAGGAACATCTTGATACCGCTAATCGCTTCTTCACTTTGTACGGCATTTGCCTGAAAGCCAAAAAAGCCAAGCAACCAGCCGGTGATTGCCGTCCCGATAGCCCAACCGAACTTCTGGCTCATGGAAGAAGAGGAGAATATCAAACCGGTGGCACGATTACCGGTTTTCAGTTCCGAATAATCAGCACAATCGGCATACATGGACCAAAGCAACGGAAAGATGCTACCCGCACAAATGCTGATCAGTGCCTGAAAAACAAACATCCATATCAGGTCTTCCTTATCAAACCAATAGAAAATAACACTAAGGACTGTGGCTATAATCATAGCCCACATATAGGTGTTACGCTTGCCGATGCGGTTGCTGACGGGAGCGGCAGCTATCACGCCTATTATATTGGCAGCCTGCCCCAAAGCGAGATATAATCCACTCAACACGAATGACATTCCGAAAAAGGAGACAGTTGCATAATCTTCCTCTACAACAAAATACTTGAAGTAATAGACAGTAGCGCCATCACGAATGGAGTTGAATACCAAAGCAGCCACACCCGCACCCAATAAGATCCACCAAGGCTTGTTTTTAAACAGATCTTTCAGATCTTCTTTCAACGGATTCTGTGCTTCTTTGATAGGCTTTACCCGCTCTTTTGTCCAGGCAAAACAACCGAAGAATAAAATAATACATAATATGGCTATAACAACAACCGCCATAGTCCAACCGGTCTGCTGGTCGCCCAAGTCCTTACTGTTACCACTGAAAAAGTTTACCAACGGCATAAACAGCAGCAAAGCTATAAAACTACCGATATAGGCAAAGGTCATTCTATATGTAGAAAGTGTGTTGCGTTCTTTAGGATTAGGACTCATCACGCCCAATAGAGAAGCGTAAGGGACATTGATGGCAGAATATATCATCATCATCAGCGAATAGGTGACATAAGCATAAACCAACTTACCGGTCGGACTCCAGTCCGGAGTAACAAAAGTCAGCACACCTATGATACCGAACGGAACGGCCAACCACAAGAGATAAGGCCGGAACTTTCCCCAACGGGAGTGTGTGCGATCGGCAACAACTCCGACAATAGGGTCGAAAGCCGAATCCCATATTCTTGTTATCAGGAACATAGTTCCTACCACCGCAGCCGGCAAACCGAAAACATCCGTATAGAATATCATCAGATAAGCGCCGAACAGTTTCCAGAACATGGATGAGGCCATATCTCCAAATCCATAGCCTATTTTCTCTGTAAGTTTTATCATACTGTGTTTATTTAGAAACAGCCTGTTGTTTCAATAGTTTCAAATTCTTGTCTATCAATCTCTTCAAAGTCTCTACCGAGGCAGAGGAGTTCAAACCGTCGGCAGGGGTATTCATGCAATAATCCACCAACTTGTCAATGGTGGACGTCGCTACATGCATCCGCGTATCGGAAGAAGCATAATAGATAAATACCGTCCCGTCCTCATCGGCAATCCAGCCGTTGGAGAAAAGTACGTTACTTACATCGCCTATACGCTCTTCGTCCTCGGGAGCCATGAAGTAACCGCCGGGAGCAGCTATCAGTCTGGTCGGGTCATCCAAGGCCGTCATGTACATATATAGCACATAACGCAATCCGGCGGCACAAGCGCGTACGCCATGCGCCAAATGTAACCATCCTTTAGGGGTTTTGATAGGATGAGGGCCTTCGCCGTTCTTCACTTCTTTAATAGTGTGATAGTAGCGTTGGTCGATAATCTTTTCTTCTTTTACTTCTGCATGCGTTATATCGTCTACCAATGCCCAACCAATACCGCCACCGCTTCCGGTATCGATGAAACCGTCCTGCGGACGGGTATAAAGAGCGTATTTACCATCTACAAATTCCGGATGAAGTACTACATTGCGCTGCTGGCTTTTGGTTTTCAAATCCGGCAGGCGCTCCCAAGTCTTCAAATCTTTGGTACGGGCAATAGCTGCCGTTGCCGTTGCAGAAGACAAATCTCCCGCAGGGGCCGTATCGTCATGGCGCTCCGCACAGAAAAGGCCGTATATCCAACCGTCTTCATGGGCAGTGAGACGCATATCATAAACATTGGTTGCCGGAATAATGTCTTCGGGCATCGTTATCGGATAGTCCCAAAAACGGAAGTTGTCAATGCCATTCGGACTTTCGGCTATGGCAAAGAATGATTTACGGTCGGCTCCTTCCACACGGACCACCAACAAGTATTTATCATTCCATTTGATGGCGCCGGAATTCATTGTGGCATTCATACCAATACGCTCCATTAGATAAGGATTACTGTTTTCATCCAAATCATATCGCCAAAAGACAGGGGTATGCGCAGCTGTCAGTACAGGATATTTATAACGGGTGAATATACCGTTGCTTGTTTCTTGGGGTATATTGGTTCTGGTTATCAACTCTTCATGTAAGCGATAGAGTTCTGCGATTCTCTGTGTATAAGTTTTCATCTAATTTTATATTAGTTTGTTATTGATACAAATTAACTTCTTCTGCAAATAATGTTTTGGGATGCTTATAGAATTCTACGAAATCCGTAGCAGAAACCTGTCCCGGATAAGGAGCATAAAAATGTGTAACCCTTTCACGTGCATTACGCCATACCAACGCATAAGCAAGAGAATATTGGGTTAATGCAGGAAGTAATGTGCTTGTCCACCATTTTGCATCAGGAATCCCCTCATATCCGATTTCTGTTACAGCATATACTTTATCATGGGTTTTACCTATACTATCCAAAATAGCAAGTGACTTATCAAGCTTGGATAGAAAAATATTACGATTAAATTGGTAAGTATCAAGGCCTATAACATCCACCATCTCATCTCCCGGATAACGTTCCAAATACTGAGCTGTGTCTTTAGGTTCAGTCCCCGGAGAATATGCATAGAGTATATTATTAACACCATTTAGCCTAAAATGATTTACTGTCATTTCCCATAAAGCTTTATATTCATCGGGAGTACATAACTGCTCACCCCACCAAAACCAACTACCAGTATTTTCATGCCATGGACGGAAAAGTATCGGGACTTTAACATTATCTGCCGTTTGCAGTGAGCTGATGAAAGCAGACACTTTATCCAGCCATCCTACGAACTTTTGATGATTAATACCACCAGGCAGAATAGACTTTACAACAGTACTGTCTTTTATATCCCAAGCATCTCCACCTGTCATAGGATTACGGGCATGCCAACTTAATGATATCATCCCTCCCCGATAATATTGATTAATTATTTCTTTCTTAATTTTATCAAAAGGTACTTTATCCAAATTAACCGTACTATCCAGTTCTAACTCTCCTAAATCAAAACTGATAACAGCCGGATAATCGCCACATACTCTTTTTACATCTGACTCTCCCTCATCTCCTTCCCAGCCAATGCCATACACAGTATCATCATGATGCCCAAACATAAAACCCCGCAATGATACTTTCTTCAAATTATCCAATAAGTTATTGGTTTCCTTACTTTTGATAGATATATTATTCGTTCCGGCCTTATCCAGAAGGGAATTATATCGTTTTATTATACGCATAGCAGTATCTGTGTCAAAGACAGAATTAAGCCCCTGTTCTTCTTGTCCCGGGTCACCGACATAGTCATCCCAAGGTTGCCAAAATTCATGTTGAGGTTGTCCAGTACCACCCCATGCCCAAAAATTACACCCCGCCAACACATCTCGCTGTTTCAACGATTGGTATATTTTATCAAAAATAGCACTGTAATATCTATCTCTAGCTGTAGTAGGATCTGTACGGTGATACTTATGATTATCACGAGGCAAGCCAAACTCTTCCAACACAATGGGTTTATTCAATTGGCGAGCAACAATAATATGTTCTGCCATATATTGGGTAGTCAAACTAATAGCTCTTCCTACATTTTGCGGAATACTATCTGCATTTATCCAACGCCAATTTTTAGGCCAGATATGCATTGTAAGATAATCGACATTTTCATCATGATGGATTTCTTCAAACAGAGCCATATCATTTTCACAGCCCATTTTTCCTTCACTCCCAATTGTTATCAAATGATTAGAATCAAGTGTACGAATTAGACGAGTAGCTTTGCTCAGCCATTTAGCAAAAGCAGTTTTTCCCTCACTACTAAAAGCACGTGGTTCATTTCCAACTTGCCAAGCCATAATGGCAGGATCATCAGTATATTTTTTATTAGTATAGCGGTTTGTTCTACTAACTACGGTTCTGATGTGATTAAGAAACAAAGAATGACATTCTTCACATTCTGCATATTGAGCTACATATTTATTAAAAGCATCCCAACCATCAATTCCAGGAATAGGTTCCTTACCATGCCCGGTCCAATTCAGATATTTACTATATCCTCCACTCCATTCCCAGCTATTATTCAGATAGAGAACTGCATACATATCCCTTTTTCCCATTTCTGATAAGAGAAAATCTAATCCTTCAAAAATTGTATCATTATATATACCAGCCTCTTTCTGCAAAGTTGGCATTACCCGAAAAGGTATTCCCTCTTCGCCATCCGCTCCTACAAGAATACGCAAATTGTCCACTCCATTCTCTTTCATCAGATCAAGTTCCCGTACAAGACGCTCACGGTCTCCACCTCTTCCTGTAGACCCTAAAATTGCACCATACCAGTAATTAGTACCAATATAGTAATAAGGTATACCATTTTTTGTAAAGTATCCATTCTCTACCTTAATGAAAGTCTCTCCTAGTTCTTTTTTACCAATACAAGAGACTAAACAGCTCGCCAATAATATCAAGAAGATTATTTTTCTCATAACAGCATTTTTATATTATAAGCAGAGGTTATCAATTAGCCCTATTATTTTTTGAATAACCTTTGTGAGAATTCATACAATTGTTCTCTCCAAAATTCCCATTCATGTCCATAGGCAGCATCATGGAACTCACAATTCACACCATACTTCTTAAGATCCTGAACAAAGGAAACATGGCCTTCATAACGCGGATCTTTAGTACCGCAACTAATCCATAATAATTGAAGTTGCTGATTGATATTCTCCGAATGATCCATCACTCCGGGAACATACTTATCATGACTGAACTTGCCATCTCCCATTATGCCTGCGCTAAATTGACCTATATAAGAAAATTTATCCAAATTTCGTAAACCAAGTACGTACGCCTGACCACCACCCATGGAAAGTCCGGCTATTGCCCTACTCTCCTTATTTTTTGCAACTCTATAATTGCATTCTATCATAGGAATAATATCTGTGAAAAGTTCTTCTTCTAATGTATTCATTCCTTCAACAGTACTTCCACCCGCCCAAGAGCCGTCTGTAAGCCCATTGGACATTACAACTAACATTGGTCTAGCTTTATCTGCGGCAATCAGATTATCTAAAATTACAGCCGCACGTCCATCTTTTACCCAGCTACTTTCATTATCACCACCCCCATGGCGCAAATAAAGAACAGGAAAATCCCGCATAGATGTTTTTCTATATTCAGCAGGTACATATACATACATTTCACGTGGTCTTTTTAAGGGAGTAGATATATACTTCAAAATATGAATTTCTCCATGCTGCACATTTTGCAACTCATCATAACGTACAGAATTGCCATGTACTTCTACTACACTTCCATAAACCGAGGTTCCGGCTTTCACTACAGGATTAGCAAAATCAATAGTACGAACACCATCAATTTCAAAGAGATATTGATATAAACGAGGAGATACCGGTTTAATGGTAGTAGTCCATATTCCATGTTTATCTTTCTCCATTGGAGTTGACAATACATCCCATTCATCAAAGATTAAAAGAACATTTTTCGCATTCGGCGCCTTTACTCTAAAAGTTATACTATGATCATCATTGACGACCGGCGAAAATGGTGGTTCAGCTGGTTTCCACCAACCTTCAGTACTAAAAACTTTTTCCCGCCGTTGAGCCATAGTGGTTTGTGTTATCATACACAGAGCCAATATCAACACTAAAATAGACAAAACCTTTACTTTCATCATTTAAAATTTTAATCATAACTAAAAACCAATCCTACACTCTAAAAGGTACCTATTTTTTTAAATAATTCATCAAAACAGTACGTCCCTCTCTATCCGGATCATTTTTTACTTCACATACATCATTAAGTATCATTGTTTCTCCGTTCTTTACCGTAAACTCCGGCCATTTCGGCAAAGAGGAACAGTTCGGATTTCCTGTCCGAACAAAACTCAATAACGCATCAGCCATTTTATAGGACAATTTCCGTGGACGACTACCACCACCGGAATGAGTTACCATCAAGTCCGTATTCAAGAACCAAAAACTAATATCCAAACAATGAAACGCACGCATCCTTCCATCAAATAATGAAGGGCAAAATCCAAACCATGCCATATAAACAGGAGCATTCTGCTGCTTTTTAGCTGTTGCCGCTTCAATGACAGATAAACGATTGGAGTGTACTAAGATTAATACTTCTATAGGTTTTGCTTCAGGAAAATTTCGAGAATAAGCGTTATAAATATCTTTTGCTTTCTCGCCATAATGTTCTGATAATCGTTCTATTGCCTGTGCAGCGGTAATCATTTCCTGAGTAGAGTCTGCACGATTTACTCCCCATTCATGGAAAGTTGTGCAAAAAATCATAGGAATATCCAAAGAGGATGAAGAACGGAAAAACTTCTCTTGAGGGAGATGTACACCATCTCCAATCGGACCGAAATTACCTCTGACCATACCAGAAGCTCCTTCTTCTCGCTCCATACGAGCAGAAGCACGATACGCCAATTCCATATAATCTCTCCACGGCATATCTTGAAGCTTGTCTACTTCTGTGGCAGACAACCCCGCTTCCCTGAGTATATACTCGCCCAACAATCGAGAATATTCAGGCTTATTCGCCCTAATGGTCGATCCACTTAATGCCACACCCTTATGAATCAAACCGCGCATTTCGGGCATAGCTGCTAATAGACAAACCTTAGCACCACCGCCAGACTGTCCAATTACCGTCACATTATCAGGATCACCCCCAAAATTAGCAATATTGTCATGTATCCACCGTATGGCTGCAACCATATCCAATAAACCGGCATTACCAGAGTCTTTATATTTTTCTCCAAAAGCTGATAAATCTGTAAATCCGAATACTCCCAAACGATGATTAATGGAACAATAAACAATATCACCATATCGAGTAATATTCTCCCCGTTATATCCATCCTGTTCAATACCGTTACCACGTGTAAAGCCTCCCCCATGTAACCAAACCACCACCGGGCGCTTTTTTCCGTCAGCAATACCCTGAGTCCATATATTTAAGCAAAGACAATTTTCACTGATCTCATCATAGTTCCAATGATCAACGAACATATCATATGAAGTGGATGCACGACTATATACATCTTGAGGCGCTGTATTTCCATAAAAAACAGCAGGTCTAACTCCTGTCCACGGCTTATGCTTACAAGGAGGCATAAAACGATTTTTGCCAGAGGTATCAGCAGCGTAAGGAATTCCTAAGAAAGTGTAAATACCACGCATTATATATCCCTTCACCTTTCCATACTCTGTATCAGCAATAGCAATATGGTCACCGATCTGAACTTGAGGTTCATCATCTGTAATATCTTTTCTATCTTGAGAAGAGCTATCAGAGACCAATGCTTCCGAAGCCAGTGCAGTGAGAGGTTGGGCACCTAACATAATAGTACCCAATCCTACACTCTTAAGAAATTTTCTTCTATTGATACCCATAATTTTGTTTTTTACCTTACCAAATAAATGTTCCTACAGAACCGGGCGCTAAATGTAAATTTGCAAAACGGCCATTGTACTGTATCTTAGCTGTTTGCTGTGACCAACTATCATTAGCTATGACCAGAACTATCTTCCCCTCAGGAGTTTTAAACGCAACATTTGGCAGTACATCGCTATGTTCAACAACGGTAGCACGACGAATTTCCGCCCGTTCCTCATCTTCCGTAATATCCACTCCCGGATCAAAAGCATCGGTAGAGGATATACGAACCGAACCTGGACGAATAAATTTAGAAGCATGCGCTATGGTATAATATGCTATATTGCGGGTTACTTTATCCCCGTCAATAGTAATTGCTCCCTGACACATTGAGCACCCTCCATTATCTGTATGCGGGTCAAACTGCGGGTCCGCTGCATAGTTCCATAAAATAGAATTTTTACTCCAATTACGAGTTACATTCACAATCAAACGTTTGACGGCAGAGGCAATATTAATAGTTTCACTTCCCGGACGTTCTGTCAACATCTGCTCTGTAAAGTAGATATTCTTATCAGGACGTGCCCTATGTACTATATTCATACCACTCATATAACCACGATAATGATGAAAAGCAGAACCATCTACATATTCCGAAGTAACAGGATCGCTCAATATAGCTAACGGATAATCCGGCCTATCACAGTTATGATCAAAGATTACTATTTTAGTTTTTAAACCAGCCGCTTTAAAAGCCGGACCCAAATGCTCTCTTACAAATTCATTCTGTTGCTGCCAAAACCATGGCATACTTGGAGTGTTACGAGAATTGAGAGGCTCATTCTGCACTGTAACTACATCAATATTAATACCCTCTTTCGCCATAGCCTGAACATATTTTGTAAAGTAACGGGCATAGGCATCATAACATTCATTCTTGAGAGCTCCTCCCCGTACATTCTTACTTTCCTTCATCCATGCAGGAGCAGACCAGGGTGAAGCCATAATTTTGATATCAGGAACAATTTTCAATATCTCTTTCATGACAGGAATTATATCATCATAATCATGCCCTAGGTCAAACTTTTTCATTTCTAAATCTTTTTTGCCATCCGGAAGGTCATTATAGGAGTATACAAAGTTATTTAAATCAGATGCTCCCAAGGTTAATCGTATATAGCTAAAACCCACATGATTTCCCTCAGTGCCAAACATCTCTTTCAAAATTTGTTCACGTGCTGAATCACTCATATGATGAAGATGAAAAGCGCTACCCTCCGTCAACGCAAATCCAAATCCATCTATCGTTTGAAATTCTTGGCGGTCATCTATAATAATTGGCAGACCTTTGCCTTCTTCATTTCCAAAAGTTATTTTTTCCGATTGTCGCTGGAAAAGCATCGAACGGTCAGCATTGGTTACCCATGCTTCAATCTCCTGTGCGCTCAGTACCCCAACACAACAAGTCAGCAATGAGCCTATAGTCAAAACCTTCAAATAATTCTTCTTCATAATATTAATAATTAAATATTTTATAAACCTAATCTATTCATTCTAATGAAGGGGTTAAAATATATACAACCTCTTTTTCCGCACCTAATGTTATGCCTTTCAAGGTTATAAAAGAAGATGTATTATCAATCCCCAAAATATCCTTAACAACCAACATTGTCGGATCCATAGCCTGCACTTTATATTTTTGATGTTCTGTAATAGGAATATTAACATCAATAACCAGAGTTGAATGCTCTGGATTAAATAAATACACAAAAATTTCCTTACCGCACTTTACTCCAAAAGCATCCACATTTTCTACTTCTATAGATAAAGGCTCAAAAGAGCCATTACCAGCGGCAAGCATTCTATCACTAATTTTTCTAACAGCCCGAAAATAAGGTGTCATACCACGAGTATCGAAATATTCCCACCACCAACTCATAGGAATAACCGGAGTCGGGGAAAACAAACCATACCACAATCCTCTTTTAAAATCAATATCCATCTCATGAGAGAAATCATCAAAATTTTTCGACCAATCCCATTCCCGGCCAAATTCTCCGATTATATAAGGTTTACCGAATTCCTGAACATATCGTTCTATTTCAGTTGGTATACTGGATGTTTTATTATATATATGCTTTTGGTTAATATCCATATTTGCTATGGAATTTAACCCTTCAATATCCCTATGAGAAATACTAGTAGTAACAATATGGCAATATGGATCTATTTGTTTAATATAAGTGCTCATCTCATCATGCCAATCTACGATAAATTTGCTATCAATTGGATTATTACTATTACGGAATTGTATATTATCCACTTCATTAATAAATTCCCACATTGCAATCGAAGTACTATATCCCCAACGAGCAACAATATAACGTAATCGATTTTTATACCATGCACGTGCTTGTTTATCAACAAAGAAGTCTTCAGCAGTATCCACTACTCCACGTTCTTTGATTAAATAACCACCTTGGCCTAAGGTTAACATTATATATAAATTCAGTTCTTCCGACAACTCTATCAAATAATCCATGCGGGCCAATGCATCCGGGTTATAAAATTCATCACTTTTTGTATACCGACTATTATTAAATGGTCCTTCGTAATCAATCGGCAGGTTCCATGAACATATCCATGTACGAAAGAAGTTCCCACCATTCTTCGCAAATTCCGTTAACAAATAATCGTAGTTATATCGTTCTGACTTTTCATGCAGTTTCTTAAAGAACTTAGAATCATCGTTATCTCTTGATTCCCAACAAATATTTTCCCCTATTCCACGAAAAGGTTGCCCGTTGTCAAATGCTAATATCCAATTAGACTTTGTATGCAAAAAGCCGGGCTCAGCAGACTTATTTACTTCAAAACGTTCAACCTTTGAAGTATCTTTTTTTATGCCACTCTTTATTAGTTGAATTTTATACTGATATATTCCACTTTCCTGAGGAGTATATCTTGCTTTCCAACAAGAAAGATTATTACTCTTTTTTGAGACAAAGTAACAAGGTAATATCTGTTCTTTTTGGGAAGGGGTAGTAATCAACATATCCAATGCAATCTCCTCTTGCACATATGGATTATTAAACTTCTGCACAAGTTCAATATCAATTTCTACCTTATCATATTGCTTGTATTGAATAGGATGTATGCTGCTTTTAATTGTTTGTCCAATCATTGGAACATTCATGCCCAACAAACAAACTAAAAGAAGTATTTTATTCTTCATGTTCATTTTATATTAAATTGATTACTTATGCCCTATTTGGAAAAAGGGATTGACTAAAAACGGATTTCAACATTATTTTAGCCAATCCCCGCCTCGTTAGTCTGTATAAATAGCTCCAGCACCTTCCCATGCAGGGTCTTGTACCAAAACACCCGCTGAAAGATTCACCTGACTAACAGGTATAGGGAAAAATCCACCTGTTTCTTCAATTCTTTTCTGCATATCCCCCATATTGGCTGTTGTCCACACACCGGCATTACAAATAGGCACTCCATTTTTCTTATCTAATTGTGTACCAGCTATATGCCAACGTAACAAATCATAATAACGAATACCTTCAAAACATAGCTCATATCTACGCTCATTACGTAATGCTTCTTCCGTATATGCTCCTAATGCCGGTAATCCCACTCTATCTCTTACTTGATTAATATAGGAAACATCTTTAGTTAGCTCAGCCAACATCAAAAGCACATCTGAGAAACGCATAATATATGTATCCTGAGTATTATTCTTTCTATAATCATCCGGAGCATTAAACAGAATACAACTATAATTTACATAATCGATACCACCTTCATCGTTTTCTCTTTTAGCATTCATTGCAATGTACTTCTTATTCCAATAACCAGTCTCTTCCATTTGGCCATCTCCTCCCCAAGTATATTTATCCATCTCATTCGGATCTCTCACATCCATAATAGAAGCTTGTCGACGAAGGTCATTAGGCTCATTTGCCTCCCATTCATCCCACAATTGAGGATTGACGGTTCCACCTCCCCATCCTAAACCTAAAGGAAACATCTCGGCACCCGCATCAGCTACCCCCCAACCACGGATAGAGCTATACAATACAAGCTGATTTGCATGATTTTCACCATAAGTATCAGCTAACGATGAATATTTGTAGCTGAATATATTTTCATAATTAGCTCCCTCTTCTTTAATCCAAGTAATATCACCATATTTTTGGGCGTAATCAGCCTTAATTTTTTTCATATATTTATAGTCTTTGGAAGTTTCCTCATTACTATAAGGCCACAATGACCAAAAATTAGGTAAAAGTCCATGCCCACTATTAGTTACAACATCCTTAAGCCAATCAATTACCTGTTCTTTGGAAATACTCCCTCCATCGGCGAGCGGCATATTCTCTTCCTCATAATAACCTGTATAAAACAACCAGGCTCTTGCCATCATAGATTCTGCAGCCCACTTCGTAGCATGACCTAAACGAGACTTATCCATGGCTTGAAATTTTATAGCCGGTATTTTCTCAATGGCAGCCTTAAAATCTGAGGCTATCTGCCCCCAAAGTTCTTCGGGAGTTGCACGAGGCAAATTCACTTGTTCTGTTGTCAGTACTAAAGGAACCGTTCCATAAGTACGGCAAAGATTCATATAAGCATAAGCTCTCAAAAATAAGCTTTCTCCTTCAACAGCCTCTCTATTAACTTCACTGCTCCAAGCAACCATATCCATACTATTCAGAATTGTGTTTACTCTAAAGATGGCAGAATACATCTGCTGCCAAGGATTCTTATATTGATCTTCACCATTACGTTTCAAACGCCCGATAGCTCGATTGTCCCTATCACTCTGCCCAGCTCCGCCAAAACGATCATCAGAAGCCAAATCACTCATAAAAAAGGGATTATTTAATGGTGCTATTTGAACGATAGTCTGATATGTCGCTGCTATTAACATATTAACATCAGCTTCGGTCTTAGGAAAGCTTGAAGAATCTTTTTTCGTCAAATTATCTGTATCCAAGAAGCTCTCGCAACCCATAAACATAAATACAGAAATGCATAATAATAGTATTTTTTTCATCGCTTATTAAAATTTAAGATTGAAACCTATGATTATTGTACGTGGAGAAGGGTAAGAACCAATATCAATACCTGATGCCCAGCTCTTTCCATCGCCATAACCGACTTCAGGGTCCATGCCTGAATAGCCAGTAATTGTCAAGAGGTTTTGCACTGCAAAATACAAACGCGCCTTTTCAAGAAACATTTGTGGGAATAATTTCTTAAAATCATATCCAATAGCAAGATTTTGAATACGGAAATAATCACCATCTTTAATATATATATCAGAAATATTCTGCCAATTTAAATGTGAAGTACTCGTTAACCTTGGCAATGTATTAGAAGTACCGTCACCATGCCAACGTCCATATATCTCTGTTGTATAATTATCCAATGGTTCATCTTTATAGTTCCGATAGGACTGAGCAATCTGATTTCCTAAAACAGCAACTGTTGCAATATTCAAATCGAATCCTTTATATTCCATATTGACATTAAATCCCATATTCACCTTAGGATAAGGGTTACCTATCATGGTACGGTCTTTGGAATCAATCTTATTATCATGATTAGTATCCACAAAAATAAGATCACCCGGCTGCACATTATCATATTTAGCACCTTTGTATGCATCAATCTGAGCCTGATTCTGGAAAACTCCCGCTGTTTTATAACCATAGAAGAAACCTATAGGATAACCAACCTGTGCACGATACATTTCATCACTGTTTCTAAATAATGTACCTGTACTACCATAGATAATTTGTTCACTATTATTAATCTTAGTCACTTCATTCTTATTATGTGCTATATTATAACTCAAGCCATAAGAAAAGTCACCTACTTGATCTCTCCAAGTTAATCCCAATTCAATACCTTTATTTTGTACATCGCCACCATTAATATAAGGTGCACCTGCTCCATAACTTGTTAATGCAGGAGCTTTTAACAACCAATCTTTGGTATTCTTTACATAATAATCAAATGTTACACCTAAACGACTTCTCAAGAAACGAGCATCAAAACCTACATTTATCTGTTCAGAAGTTTCCCAAGTCACATCCTCATTGGCAAGAATATCAGGATAAGCTCCTGTAGTAATAGCCCCTTTGTCAGTACCAAAGAAATAACGAGCATTAAAATCAATAGTGGATAAATACTGGAAACCATCAATGGACTGATTTCCATTTTGTCCCCAACTTGCTCTCAATTTAAAGAAATCCATAAAAGAAGTTATACCTTCCATAAAAGATTCATTGGTTAACACCCAGCCTGCTGACACTGATGGGAAATATCCCCAACGCTTTCCACGCTTAAAATTTGACGAACCATCAGCTCTCATTACAAAAGTCAACATGTACTTTTCATTATAATCATAATTCACGCGACCAAAAAATGATGCCATTTTATGAGGAGTAATAGGCGCACCACCAAGAGTTGTCGAACCAGCAAGAATTACCTTGGTGTTATCTAAATAAGCATGCTCAAAATCATTAAACAAAGAATTCTTATTTGAGCCGTTCAGACTCATGCCTAAACCGTTATTTTCAACAGATTGCCCCAGTAAGATATCAAAATTATTTCGTCCAGCCGAAAATGTATAATTAATGGTATTTTCAATCATCCAATTCATTCTTGTTGTCATCTGCTGCTGCACTTCATTCTCATTCCTAAAGTTATCACTTGAAAGATTATATACAGGAGCAAATTTTCTATAATTATTTTGTAAATAACGTACCCCAAAACTACTTCTGAACTTTAAATTTTTGATTGGTTGTAGCACAAGATAAGCATTTGCATGAAGACCATAAGTCTTTGTTTCATTTTGCCCATGTTCATAATCCATCATTCCAATAGGATTAGCTCTACTACTATTAAGAGGAATAGCAGTTGTGTAATTACCAGCAGCATCATAAATATCAAAAACAGGATAGGTATTTAATAATCTATAAATGCTATTAGAATCCATATTGCCAATGGCAATACCATTTTTACTACCGGCATGGAAATTAATATTTTCTCCAAACTTCAATATATCCAAATCATTGTGTTTATATAGGGTATGTTCTGAGTTAATACGAACTGTCGTTCTTTCATAAACCGGAGCAACAGGCTTACCAATAGTACCTTCTTGACTCGTATTCGATATACCCATTGAAAAAACAGAACGTTCACTACCACCACTTATATTTAATGAATGATTTCTAATTAAGGCATTCTTATTTAATGCACTCTCAAACCACTGAGGACCTTCCCAGCCATTCTGAATTCGATCCCAATCAGGAACAAGATTAGCCCAATCTAATGTTTTATTATCATAAGCATATGCCTCATTCATAATTTCAACATACTGTTGTGCGTTCAAAAGTTCCGGCTTTTTATATACATTTTGCCATCCAACATAAGTATCTAATGTTATATCCAACTTGCCTGTACGCCCTTGCTTCGTTGTAACTAAAACAACACCATTTGCAGCACGAGCACCATAAATAGCAGCAGATGCCGCATCTTTCAAAATATCAATTGATTCGATATCTGCCGGATTCAAAGAGTTGATATCACCACCAGTAACACCATCTATGATATATAACGGTTCTGAATTACCTACTGTACCAAGACCGCGAACAGCAACCTTAAAACCCTCACCAGGCATTCCGGATACGGAGGTTATATTCACACCTGGAGTTTGGCTGGCTAATGCGCCTAAAGCATTTACAGTATTTAATTTAGTAATATCTTCACCTTTCACTTGTGAAGTAGCACCCGTCACCAACTTTTTCTTTTGGACACCATACCCTACCACAACAACATCTTCCAATTCCAATGCATCAGCTTGTAAAGTAACTTTAATATTTGTTTGATTACCAACTACAATATCTTGAGCAGTATATCCAACGAATGAGAAGACTAGAACAGAGTTCTTATCTGGAACAGAAATTCTAAAATTGCCATCAATATCAGTAATAACTCCAGTAGTAGTCCCTTTAACAATAATATTCACACCCGGCATTGTTAAACCTTCCGTATCAACCACTGTCCCCGTAACAGTGATACCAGATTGCATAATACTTTCAGAAGAAAGACTTATCCTACTATTGGAAGCACTAGCAAAAGCAACACTTACATTAATCAATAACAAAAAAGAGCATAATTTCATAAACAAAGGTATCTTTGCCATCAAAGACCTTGCATCTATTCCATTTACATAATGATTTTGCATGTTTTTCATTTTTTAGGTTGTTTTTTAATGATTATAATTTATATATTAAGTTGTACTTCACTCTATCCATTATTTATTTTCCATAGGCATGTCTATTTATATGTTAACGATATCATGTTATATAATTCAAATCTTGCAAGAGAGTATTTTATTTTACATAAAAAACATATTTAAAACTCCAGTCAATCTCCTGCCGAGGAAACAGTTCAATATTAATATAAGGTTCTGGGCAGCACGTTCTCTCCGATGCCCAAAAATGGATTGTAGAATATCTAGCATCTGAGGTAATCTCTACTCCAGCTTTCAACTTTTCATTCTCAACAATAATACTACCCGCGACAGGATTATCATTAATATTCATTACCATCACACTTTCATTAGGAAAAATTGCTCTTGTAAATCCAACTCTATTTTTATCAATATTCAAAATTCTATTTTTATTATCTGAGATACTCTTAACAATGTTCTCCGGAAATGTTACCACTACATTGGAGTCAGTAAACAAATGTCCTATAGTCAAAAAATTATGATTATAAACTTTGGTCTTAATGACTTTTCTTCCTGTATTCTTCAATGTATGTGTTATAAGTAATTCAGGTATACCAACTGTTAGTTCTACACATTTTGTATAACAATAAGAATAGCCTGAAACATCCTTAATCAAATGTCTAAATACTACTTTACGGCCTGTTCGTTCTACAATCCATTCTCCAGGATTAATAATCTCATAAAGTTTAAATCTATCATATTGCTCATTATTAGATTTACGAAGACCACCTATTCCTATTTTTAAAAACTCATCTTCATCCTCAATACATTCATATCCTATTTCATTAAACTCTTCAACAGGACCAGATATCGCATCATTCACTCTTGGATTATGTTTTGAATACCATTGCCCAAAATAATCTATACCTTGATAAATCAAACTGCCAATAATTCCTGACCAATCAAACCGTGTAGCCTTATAAAAACCTTTATCTTGATCAGGCAAATATATTTGAGCAGTTACTATTCCATTTGTTATAGTATGAACAGGGTATTCTTGACATTTTAATTCTCCAAAGAGGAAAAAGACAAAAACTAAAAACAATATCTTTATATGTATAAACTTCATGTAAAAAAGTAGTTACTTTTTTAACTTATATATCCTATCGGTAAAGTCTATCATATCCAAATTGATACTATGCGGATGATTATAGATATCTTTTGCTATTTTTATATTCTCCTTATTTTGAATAAAATACCCCCAAGGCATAAACCATGACCATTTTGGTTGCCTCTCATATACTTCTACCGAAGGTAGATTACCCACCTCACCTAAAGAAATAATTTTACCCTTACCCAATTCTAAGAGTTCATCATGATGTGATTGTTTCCAATCACTATGATAAACATCAGCAGCCAATACGTCTACATACTCTGACCCTGGGTAATAATCAGCATATGGACCGGCCTCATCACCCGGATTATTACGTGGAGCATTAGCATCCCACACCCAAAGCAAATTATTCAATTTATGATAATTTGTAAAATAGTCATACATCGCTATCCATAACTTCTTAAATCCATTTTCACCTGGTTTATTGCACCACCAAAACCAAACTCCATTCATCTCATGAAAAGGTCTCCACAGTACTGGAACACCTGCATTTTGAAGTTCTCTCAGGCACATAGCAATTCCGTCCATCTGTTTTTTCCAAATACCATTAAGTGCTGTACCATCAGTTGTCAACTCATCCCATTCTTGCTGACTTGGAAGATTATCAGCCCAGCGCCAAATATCATCACCATTACAATCATCGCCATTAGTTGGCCAACAGCAATGCCACATCAATGTTATAATACGTCCTTCCGAGTGTCTCTTTATAGCAGTATCAATTATTAATTGTCGTTGCTGAATTGGAGATAAGCTAAGCTCTCCACAGGATATCCCCTTATTGCCGGGAACTGTTAAATTCAACGGCCCGCAATGGCGAAACTCGCATTGATTGTCTCCCAATGCATTGAAACTAAAGTCAGAGCCCCATACAACAGGCGTTTTCCCTGTTAGAGAATCCACAACCTGATCATAGCGATTTATATCACTCGCAAAATTATGCATTCCAGTCAACGTATACTTACCTTGTATTGAATACAAAAAATCCAATAATTGAACAGCTTCAGGAATTGCATTCTTATTTACCGGAACGTATCCATTCTTTTTCATTCCAGTGCAACCCATTAGAACCAATAGAATCACAACAAAAAAAAGACTCTTACTTTGTTTCATAACCAATTAGATTAGTGTTAAAAAGTGATATTGCAAATATAGGGGGATTGCAGCAGAGTCTTTGATACTATTTTATCAAAAGCATATACAATTTATTTTTATCACAGACGCCTTCATTATCAATATAATACGATGACAATCAACAATATAATCTATGCTTAAAAACAAATAGAGTATAGGATAGTTATTTAATGAACATACAATTTCCAATGTTTTTATTACAGGATAGCCTTATACTACAAGTTTTTTCTTTCTATAGTTTTCTCTAAATTCTTTTGGAGCACATCCTTTCTTACGCTTAAACATCCTATTAAAGTTAGAAAGATTATTGAAGCCGCATTCATAACAAATTTCAGCGATAGACATTACCGAATCTACTAATAAACGAGAAGCAAATCCAATACGAATATCAATAATATAATCAGAAAGTGTTTTCCCCGCACGTAAACGAAAGAAACGACTAAAAGCTACTGGAGTCATACCAACCATATCCGCTAAAGTATTTAAACGGATATTCTCCTGATAGTGTTCTGCAACATATTTCTGTACTCTTTGCACGCGCCTACTATCAGCAAATGTTTCAATTTTGGCAAACGAAGAACTTGATAAAACTTTAGCATCTTCATACAAAGAAAGCTCATAGAGAATACGTAAAAAATTCATTACAGCATAAAATCCTTGTTCTTCAGAAGCCAGTTTATCTAACCAGTTATATACTTTCATAATAGCTTGCATAGGAAAAGAAAGACCGCATTGTGCACGCTCCAACATTCGGCGAATACTATCAAACTGACTTTTATTAATAAAATCTTTAAAGAACAGATTAGATGAAAATTGAATTGTTATTTCACGAATCTCTTTAGAAGTACATTCATGTTGTTCCCATACATGTTCTAACTCTTTCCCTGTAATCAATACCAAATCATAATCACCTATAATTTCAGTAGAATCACCAACAACACGACGTACACCAGAGGCATGTTCAGTAAAATTTAATTCGTATTCTGCATGACAATGAATCGGATAAGTAAACTCTGTTTTCCGACGATCAGCAATATAAAAACAGTCCCGTTCAGATAGAGGGGTGATTTCCCGCATTATGTAATTCTGATTTTCCATAGTATTTGATCCGTAATTTTGTTTGTTTAAGAAAGCTTGTAACCCGTTTCCATCGAACAAAAATAGATTATTTAGTTTATCACAGCAAAGTAACCTTACTGTGATAAACTTTTTTATGTGTTTTTATTTTAATCTCTAAATATTATAAAAGATTACTTTAATCTTCTTATTCCTGTAATTGGGTCAGAAGAACAAAACTCTGCGCTTTTATCTTAATAGAAAAATACTTAGATAAATCGAGCTTCTGTTCTACCGGTATAGGAAAACCATATTGATTAGCAGGCATGTTTTGTTCTTCATATTTAAAGAGTTGAACACCATTCAAATCCTTAGGAATATTTAGCACCACTTCTTTATCTTCATTTCCAACATTTACCAGAGCTATAGTAAACAACCCCTTATACCTGCCTGCAACAGCATAAATACCCTGTGCAATATCTGATAATGATGTTTTCAGAATTTCGCTTCCTGCTGGAAAATATCGGCACATCAAGGCCCAAGTATAATACCAAGGTCGTATATTCTCTTCATCTGGCTTACTAAACACCTCTTCACCAAGTATATTCCACATTCCCCATATTTTAATATCTTCAGTTTTCCCAGAATCGTTTTTACTATGCATGGCATCATCTAACATCCAAGCAGCTACTCCGGCATATCCACTATTCATAACTTCCATAGCAAGAAGCGGCATATCTAATCCATAAAAATAATCATAAACAAACATATTACAGTCTGACCCTTTTGTAAAAGGATGATTCTCCACCCTATGACGATACTCCGCACCCAATATGCTATCTGCCGGATTCCAATATTTATACCCAGCTTCACCTAATAAAATCTTCTTTCCTTTTGGAATGTGCCGTTTATATTTAGCTAATATCTCCTTATATTCACCGGCACGTACTTGTCCTTGTCCTGGATAGGCATGAATATCATATATACCGATTAGACTATCTACATCCGAAACTGTCTGTTTTACCCAACCCTCGGCATCATAAGGTGATACAGGATTCTTATAATTTACCACAACATCAGGCCCCGCAAAAGACACTTTCTCCAATAATCCCGGATATGTTTTCATTTTCTCATGAAAACGGAATAAGACATTCTTCCATAATTCATAATCGCCATTAGTAGATGCCCAATTTCCATCTGGTTCGTTAAATATGACAAAATGTTTTATACATGAAAATCCTAAATCGGTAACAAGATAATTCAAATAATCAACAGACATATCAATCCACTCTTGATCTTGTTTCATATCCCAAGTAGGCGGATTATACTCGCCATAAATAACCGTTATATCATGTTCTGTACAATACTTTAACAACCGTGAAATAGATTCTATATTTCTATTTTTATCATACTTGCCAGTTTCAACATTATAATAACGATAAGGGCTATTAATCATGCAACGAATATATTGGGGCTTCATATAATCAAGCCTGGAAAAAAGTTTATTCCAGTCTTCATCCGAAATGGTACTACCCCAAGCTTCCGCCTCGTCATACGGGTCCCATTCAGCGCCATTACCTATAAATCCAGTACTAACTACCTCTGGTAATATTGTTATCTGGACATCACTTCTCCTATTTTCGCAAGCGATACACACCATTAAAAACGCTATGGTCAATATAATTTGCCTTATATTCATAGTATCTTTTTTTAAATCTATTAATAATCATAACTTACACTCAGTCAACAAAAATGAAAGTAACTCAGAGATTGAGCAAGTAGCCACACAAACATACTTATCCGCCCCGCCATAATATACAAAAAGTGTATCATTTACAATAACATTACCTGTCGGAAATACACAACCATTATAATATCCTTGGGTTTCAAATACCATTTCCGGTTCTAAAATAAAACGCTTTGTCTTAGATATGATTTTCAATGGATTATTCAAATCAAGTAACATTGCTCCGACTCTATAATACCCTCTTCCACCGTGTTCTACGCCATGATAAAGAACCAACCAACCTTTTTCTGTTTTCAAAGGCGGCGTACTACCTCCTATCTTTTCCTCCCAAGTACCTTCTTGACCTGATAAGAGGAGATAACTTTTTTTATTCTCCCAGTTTAAGATATCATCAGAGAACTTCACCCAAATTGAAGGATAATCTACTCCATATTCTTTACCGATATATTGTTTAGGGCGATGCAGCATAACAAATTGCTCATTTATCTTTTCTGGAAACAGAATAACATCACGATCATCCAATACAGGAGAAGTCAAACGTCCTAAACGACGGAAGTCTTTAAAATTTTTAGTAACAGCCAGCCCTGTGTTCCCTAAATTTTTAACGATAGCAGCTGGTGCATATCTTCCACATGCAGGGACAGAAACCTCATCATGAGCAAATTTCCAATATTGTCCGGGGGGTACCGGACGATATGCATAGGTTATGTAATATTCATTATCAAACTTCACAATACGAGGATCTTCCACACAACCGGCATCCGGACCATCCAAACTAGGTGCAAATACTGGTTTATCAGACTGTCTCTCAAAATGGAATCCATCTTTACTAGTAGCCAGTCCTAAACGAATAACATGTTCAGTATCATTCCCTGCCGCACGGTATAACATGTAAAATGTTCCATTATCATAATACACTCCAGGATTACAAGTTACCAGTGATTCCCATTCATTACCTGGAAATGGAGTCAAGATAGGATTCCCTTCAAATTTCTTCAGTTTCATACATCTTCATAGTTCTATTAAAAAATGATCCAAATAAAAGCACTCAACACAAGTAAAATAGCAGCCCATATCTGATAATTCTTATACCAAGCTGTTCTTCTTAAGATCACATATTCTTCTTTTAAATCTATAAAAGAAAAAGTGGTATCGATTAACGCCTGCATCTTCGGAACTTCAAAAAACAAACTAGCTACATAAATTACCATCATACTGAATATCAGTAAAAAAGGTACCATTAACAAGAAATGTAAATCTCCAAATATTGCATTCTTATAAAACAACAAAAGAAGAGCTATCAAAAAACCTGAAATTAATCCTATAAAAGCCCCACTTCCATTCACCCTTTTATTAAAAATTCCAAGTAAAAAAGCCGCTACAATAGGTGGAGCAATATAAGAAAGCATTTCTTGATAGTATTTCAAAAGTGACCCAAACTTTCCTATCTGAGGAGCCCACAGTGCCGCAAGTATAATAATTATACAAGAAGCTATTTTTCCTACTAATACCAATTTCTTAGCGTCTGCCTCTTTAGTAATTTGTGCATAAAAGTCCATTGTAAACAACGTAGAAGTTGAATTTAAGATCGCACTGATTGTAGAAGTTAAAGCAGACAACAATGCAGCTAACATTACACCTAATAACCCTACCGGCATCAATTGCATTACCATATTAGGATATACCATATCCGGTTTCTCCAGTCCAGGAAATAAATTACGGGCTATCAATCCCGGAACAGCAATAATAAACAACGTACTCATTGTCAGAAAGCCCGTGAAAATTACTCCTTTTCTTCCCTCATCAATAGTTTTTGCACTTAAAACACGTTGTACCAGAGTCTGATTATTTGCCCAAAAATAGATACCCAATACAGGTATTCCTACAATCAAGCCTAACCAAGGAGTTGCATTGTCTGATAACGGGCGAATTAATTTTACTAAAATATCATCATTTGCCCAAAGATTAAAGAAATAATCACCACCTTGCGAAAAGCAAAAATAAGTAAGTAATACTGAACCCAAAATTAAAACGACAGCCTGAATGAGCTCTGCATTAATAGCAGAAGATAATCCTCCTGGAATAGTATATGAAGCTGCTATAATAGCAAAGACTACAATAATCAGATGCAGATCCACTTCCGGCAATACTAATTTAATAATCAATGCAGCAGCATAAAGAGCTCCGGCTGCATCAAGAAATATATTACCTACAATACAAATAGCAGAAAAGTAATATCGGGAACGTTTATCAAATCGCCTTTCTAAAAACTCAGGAATAGTAAATACCTTTGATCTTATATATAAAGGGAGGAGGAAGACTGCAAAAAAGACCATAACTATAATGCCTGTCAAGTTATAATTGAAAACAGCCAGTCCTGTATGGTAAGCATCTCCAGACTGTCCAATTAATGTTGTACTGGATATACTGGCTGCAAATAACGAAAGTCCAACCACCCACCAAGGCATCGAGCGTCCAGCCAAAAAATAAGACTGCGCATCTGTACTCTTTCCATTCTTTATTCCCCACCATATTATAAACAGAAGATAGACTGCTACAATAACAATATCAATAGTTCCGATAGAAAATGCCTCCATGATATTTCAACATTAATTTAAAGGATATAATTTATTTTGCAAAGGTAGAGTATGACACTATAACATTCTGATAGTATATTGTTTAATGATTATACTTTTTTGAATACTTCACTGCTTTTTCATAATTATTTGTAGCTTTGTGCACAAAACAGGCTTGTACCAATGAAAGACATTCAAAAAGAAATAACACCTATCTCTAATGATGATTTATTCATTGTTTTGAATCATCCTGATGCTAAATTCGACTATCCTATACATTATCATTCCGATTTTGAACTAAATCTGGTATTAAATACATATGGAGAAAGAATTATCGGTGATTCCATAGAAAAATTCGGTGAGTTGGATTTAATAATGATTGGTCCAGGACTCCCTCACGCTTGGAAAGGAGAAATTATAGAAGGCAATCATGTAGTAACAATTCAATTTTCAGAGAATCTATTGAACTTCCCTATTTTAAACAAACGATTATTCAGTACAATAAAGCAACTCTTGCACAATGCACAAAAAGGAATTTCCTTCTCTGAAGAAACGATGCTCAGAATGAAAGAGAGAATCCTCCTGTTGACACGTATGCAAGGCTTCCACACTGTATTGGAATTCTTTTCTATTCTGCACGAATTATCTACATCAGAGTATCATACATTAGTAGACAATCTCTACAACACCCTAGATACAGTTCATACATCAAAAAGCAGAAGGATAGCCAAAGTCTGTAAATATATAGAATTAAACTACCAAGAACCCATTAAATTAAAAGAAGCAGCAGATTTGGTCAATATGTCAGAATCTGCATTTAGCCATTTCTTCAAGAAAAAAACGAACTTCACTTTTATAGAATATGTGACTAACTTACGAATAGCGCATGCCTGTCAAATGCTGACCGAGACTTCTCACACAGTAGCAGAGATTTGTTATTCATGCGGTTTCAATAACTTATCTAATTTTATCCGGACGTTTAAAAAGAAAAAGGGTAATACTCCCAATGAATATAGAATTATTTTACAACAACTACTAATCAAGTACTAACACTTTTACTAAAACCAACAGATATGATAAATCCCACCTATTCCCCGGCCCCCGACAGATACGATAACGGTATGAAATACCGCCGTTGCGGTAAGAGCGGTATCCTGCTGCCTGAAATTTCTTTAGGGTTATGGCACAACTTCGGCGATATCAATACATTTGCCAACTCTCTGTCAATGGCGCATTACGCATTCGACAAAGGTATCACCCACTTTGACCTTGCCAATAACTACGGCCCTTCCTATGGCTCCGCAGAGGAAACATTCGGCATGATCATGAAGAAATCATTTATGCCCTACCGGGACGAGTTATTCATTTCCACCAAAGCTGGACATGAAATGTGGGCAGGACCTTACGGTGACTGGGGTTCCCGAAAGTCTTTAATGAGCAGCCTCAACCAAAGCCTGAAGCGAATGAATTTGGATTATGTAGATATCTTCTATACCCATCGCTACGACCCCAATACCCCTCTTGAAGAAACACTTCAAACACTGGTTGATATTGTACGGCAAGGGAAAGCACTCTACATCGGTATCTCCAAATACCCTAAAGACAAAGCAGAATTAGCTTATAAATATCTGGAAGAGAGAGATGTTCACTGCCTCCTCTACCAAGGCAGATACAATCTGTTCAATCGCGAACCGGAAGAAGAAGGCATCCTGCGACAAGCCAAAGAGAACGGTACCGGTTTCATCGCCTTCTCTCCTCTGGCACAAGGCTTGCTTACAGACCGCTACCTGAACGGTATTCCAGAAAACTCGCGCATCGCCAAAGGCGGCTTCCTTAAAAAAGAAGCGCTGACAGATGAAGTCTTGAGCAAAATCCAAGCACTGAATGCACTCGCTATCCGTCGCGGCCAGACCCTTGCCGAGATGGCGCTCGCATGGATACTGAAAGACGACTTGGTGACCTCGGTCATTATCGGGGCAAGTTCCGTCGGACAATTGGCAGATAATCTGAAAGCGATGGAAAACACGGCTTTCTCCGCAGAAGAATTAGAAAGTATTTATCAGATTGTAAAATAGTTGCGATAAGCCTGCATACAATAGGGTGATGATGTATTTACCATACATTCATCACCCTATTTCTTTATCGTTCGCCGCACATTTAACACATCTATTTTTGAACCTTTTATTTTTTATCTTGTTCTTTCTCCAAAAGCCTAAGGTACCAATAGGGCAGGAATTTATATTTAACCTAAACAATTATAGAAGTATGAAGAAATTTATTCCCTTATTATTAGCGGTCTTCGCAATAGCATTTGTTTCTTGCGAAAAAGACCCCGACATGGATAAGCTGGACAGCAAGTATCTGGTTTATACCAATTATGACACGAAAGCAAACTTCAAAGCTTTCGAAACTTACTACTTACCGGATAGCATCCTTGTTATCGGCAACAGTAAAGACGCCGAATATTGGAAAGACGAAAGCGCGCAGGAAATCCTCAGCGCATACGTTACCAATATGAGCAACCGCGGTTATCTCCGTGTGGACAACCGTGAAGATGCCGACCTCGGTTTGCAAGTCAGCTACGTAAAGAGCACTTACTACTTTACGGACTACGGACGCCCCGAATGGTGGTGGAACTATCCGGGCTATTGGGACGCTCCTTACTGGGGTAACTGGGGCGGATGGTACTATCCGTATGCCGTAAACTATGCTTATAGCACCGGTTCCTTCATCACCGAATTGCTGAACCTCGACGCTCCTCAAGGCGAGAAAGAGAAACTCCCTGTTCTGTGGACCAGCTACATGAGCGGATTATTGAGCGGTTCGACTTCTTTCAACACCAAGATGGCCGTAGAAGGCGTAAACCAGTCCTTTACACAATCTGCCTATCTGAACAGAATGAGTGCTCAACCGAGATAAGCAGCCAGCTTCTTCTATCCCGATAGCAAGCTATTGTTGAATTTATAAAACAAGAACAAGTATGAAAACATTGAAATATATATCTTTGAGGGCATTCGCCATTGCAGCCCTCGCCCTTGTCTTCGCCATGCCGGCAAAGGCACAGATGACCGATAACGGTTACGCCAACATCGATTGGCAGTTCAACTTTCCCTTAAGCAACCACTTCGCCGATAAAGCCAGCGGATGGGGTATGAACTTTGAAGGCGGTTACTTCCTGACGTCCAATTTTGCCTTAGGAGGCTTCCTTGCTTATCATAGCAATCATGAATATTTCAGCCGTCAGACCTTGCCGGTTGGCGAAAGCGGTAGCTTGAACACCGACCAGCAGCACACCGTATTCCAGTTGCCTTTCGGTCTCGCCACGCGTTACGCATGGAACCGCGGCGGTGCATTCCAGCCGTATGTAGGCGTCAAACTCGGCGCACAATATGCGCAGTTGAAGTCCACTTTCAACGCGTTCGAAACCAACAAAGATACATGGGGCTTCTACGTATCCCCCGAAATCGGCTTCAACGTCTATCCGTGGGCTTACGGTCCGGGTCTGCACTTCGCGGCTTATTATAGCTACGGCACCAACAAAGGCGACCTCTTCACTTATAGCGTAGACGGAATGAACAATGTAGGTTTACGCATTGGTATCGCATTCTAACATACACACCTAAAGCTTAACAGAATAAATTAATTGTTTCAAAAAAGGAGCCGATGCTATTATTACAACATCGGCTCCTACTTCTTTTATTAAGATATGACGACTTTACTTCAACACCGCCTGATACATCGCTTCTTGTATTTTTCCTCGGATATCCAGCTTTAGCAACTTCGAATTCCACACATTCGGATAAATGCGATTACTAAGGAATACATAAACCAAACCATTATCAGGATCCACCCATGCACAGGTACCGGTAAAACCTGTATGTCCGTACACCGATACCGGAGCAGAAGGAGCACAGGGGCTTTTCAGCGGATTCTGCACATCCGGTTTATCGAATCCTAAGCCACGACGGCTGTTTTTAGCGACCGTAGTAGTGAAAACCTTACAAGTTTCCTTACTCAAATAACGTTTTCCATTCAATTCACCATTATTCAGCAACATCTGATAAATCTGCGCCACTTCCTCTGCCGTAGAAAATAATCCCGCATTACCCGATACACCACCCTGAAAAGCAGCAGACTCATCGTGTACAAACCCTTGTAGAGTAGTTTTCCTTAAGAAAGGATCAACAGAAGAGGGGACAATATCCTCTTTGGGCAAAAAATCCAACGGTAGGTATCCGGTACGCTTCAACCCCATTGGCGCATAAAACTCCTGTTTCAGAAATTCGTCCATAGGTATTCCTGCGCGTATCTCAACCAGTTGTTGCAAAAGGATAAAACCAACACAACTGTAACGGTACCGTTTGTCTTTTAAAGGAGTATCAACAATTTTTTGAAGATATTCCTTTTTGAAAGACTCGTTCAACCAAAGGCTGTCGCAAACCTGCAAAGTGCATTCGTCAGTACGCACTTTCGAAGTCAGCCCCTGACGGAAATGGAACTTAGGGTTAGCCCATGTCTGCTGTCCAATACGAACGGAGTGTTGTTTGTCCGGCCGAGACTTAAATAAAGTACCGTTATAACTATCCTTGTCAATGGCGTCCTGATAGAACAACAAAGTAGAAGGCAATCCTGACTGATGGAACAGCAATTCCCTGACAGTGATATTACTCTTATCCGTATCTTTCAGGTAAGGAAGATAATCAGACACACGATCTGTCAAGTTCAAGCGTCCCTTGTCATAAAGCTTCATTACAGCCAATAAAGTAGCCGTCGTTTTGGTTAAAGAAGCAACATCATACACAGAAGTCGGTGTCACCGGAAATACATCCTTGTTCCGGGCTGTATTCCATGTATAAGTTCCAAAGGCTTTATTGTACATTTCTTTCCCGTCTTTCAAAATAACAACCTGACATCCAGGATAAGCACCTTCCCGTATGCCTTCCCAAGCAATCGTATCAATCCGCGCCAATAAGCGGGAGTCCATTCCATGCTCTTCGGGAACAAAGTGAGGCTCTGTCTGAGAACAGATATTCGTCCCATCTCCAGCAGTAAACAAACTACCGATACTTGCCGACAGTCTGCCGTCCGCCGTAGCATCCGCATAGAGAACCTTAGCAACCTGCCGCTGCACTTCATCATCAGAAGAATGTGCCAAAACCACCGCTTTGGAAGCAGATATGCCCTGATGTATTTGCAACAACTGCTTACCGGGAATGAAAAAGACATATACTACCGGAGTATCCGGTGTAAACTCCGCAAAGAAAGACTGATAAGCCGCCAAGCGTTGCTCAGTCACGCATACTAAAATACGTTTATACTTCGACAATTTATCCCTCAAAGCCTTGCGCCCGGCACCTGACAAATCTTTCTCCAACCGGAACTCTACCGGATGCGTATATTCAGAAAGCTGTTTGATAAAAGGCTGTATCTCCGCAGCCGTACCGACGTTCAACACAGCAACATCCTTAATATCCGGATCCAGTGGCAATACCTCCGTCGGATTACTCAGTACGGTAATAGCCGCCACCTTCAAACGGCGAATCAAATCGCGCGTATAAGGTGTATTAATCCGCATATCCAGACCTGAGAGACGGACCATTGGCTTCTTATTCAGTCCCAAAGCGTATTTATAAGTCAGCACTTTGCGACACTTCTCTTCTATTGCCTGTTCTGACAGTTCACCACGTTTTACGGCAGCCAACACAGCAGCTACTTCTTCTTTGATACGCCGGGGAACAAGTAACAAATCATGCCCAGCTTTCAGCGCTTTCAAACAGAGTGATCCATTATTCGAAACCCCTTTCATTGCCAGAGCATCCGTAAAGACAAGCCCTCGGAACTTTAATTCGCGCATCAGCAAATCATAAACCACTTTACGGGAAAGCGAAGAAGGTAATCCGGGCTCCTTCTCGAAAGCCGGGACTTCCAAATGTCCCACCATAATGCCGCCTAACCCTTCCTCAATCACTTTCTTAAAAGGATACAGCTCCACGCTATCCAAACGCTCGCGTGTGAAAGTCAGGACAGGAAGCGCCTTATGCGAATCTACATCCGTATCTCCATGACCGGGAAAATGTTTGGCTACCGACAGTACTCCCCCGTCCTCCAGCCCTCTGGCATAAGCGATAACCTTATTAGCTACGTTCACCGGATCTTCACCAAAAGAACGGGTGTTGATAACCGGATTTTTCGGATTGATATTGACATCTGCCACAGGAGCAAAATTTACCTGTACGCCGAGTTCCTTGCACTGCCTTGCCATTTCACGCCCATATTCATAAAGCAAGCTATCATTCTGTATACACCCCAGTACCATATTCTTCGGAAAAGCGGGAGTGTCCCGCAGACGCATGGAAAGCCCCCACTCTCCATCAAATGTTATCAGTAAAGGAATATCTGCCATACGTTGCGCCTCATTTGTCAGCATAACCTGGTTTTGCATCAAACCACCCGAAAACAACAGGCCTCCAACTTTATAGTCTTCAATAACCTTACGCAACAATTCCCTGTTACTTTTATCCTGATGAGGCGCAATTGTATAAATAAAAAGCTGCCCTACACGTTCTTTCAGACTTAGCCTATCTAACACAGAGTCTACCCACAGCCTGCATTGCATGTCATCCTGCACCGGACGTACCAACAAAGGCTCTACGGGTTCTACAACTGCCTGTGCCACCGGACAGCGTTTTGCATCTGAAGCAAAACGTCCGCAAAATCCCATTATAATCAGAACAAACAGTAACAGCCTTTTCATCTACTCCTCCTCAGATAATGTCAAATCCAATTCTCCAACAAAAATACCATTCTTCCCCGTATGCAATACCGGAATACTTTTGCCCTCGGCATTCAGGAAAAAAGCAGGCTTCTCCATAAAGGTATGAGAATGCCCACCCAAAATGACATCAATGCCTTTGGTTTCCGCCGCCAGTTTCTCGTCGCAAACCCCATTCTTAATACGAAAACCGAGGTGGGAAAGACAAACAACGACATCACACCCCTCTTTTGTCCGTAAACGATCGGCAATTTTCTGTGCCACAGCAATTGGGTCATTGTACACAATACCTTCACATTTATCAGCCTGTACCAACCCCTCCATTTTAGGGCTCAAACCAAACACACCGATTTTCATTCCATTGCGATTCAACACAACATAAGGTTTCACCAGACCCTCAAGGACAGTTCCGGTAACATCATAATTGGCACACACCACCGGAAAATCGGCCATACGAAACAAACGTGCCATGTTGTCCAGACCGAAATCAAATTCATGATTACCGATAGTCATGGCATCATAGCCCATAAGATTCATCATTTTAACTTCCACCTCACCCTGAAAAAGATTGTAATAAGGAGTACCTTGTGAAATGTCACCGCAATCAAAAAGCAGTACATCAGGATGTTTGGCACGATAATCTTTCAAAAAAGTGGCACGACGTACCACACCGCCCATACCGGCATACTGGTCGGCTGCATGCGAGTCAATTGGTTCAATACGACTATGAGTGTCACTGGTATGCAGGATCGTCAGTTGCTTAGTCCGCTGCGCCGATGCTGCCAACGATACGCAAAGTATCAGCAAGCAATATATAGATATACGTTTCATCGATTTCTCATTTTTTAGTTTTCAAACTTTAATCTTCCACTGTGATCCTTCCCTCCATGCGAGAAGTAATCTTCTTCCCTGCTGCCGTCTGCCGCTCTACATAGTCCATGAATAGAGAACGTAGAGTCGCACCTTGAGGACATTCTCTTTTCTCTGCCCGGATCAGGGCAGTCATACCATCGTTGCCGTCGGCCAGATAGTCGATAGTAGCAACTGTATACATTCTATCTTCAACAACCGGCTTACCGGCTACTGTGGCCCGCAGCAATTTGCCATCTTTAGTAATATGCAACTGCACTCCACTGACCCCTTCGCCGCCGCACGCCGCTATATTCTCAAATAAATGATTCAGATCAGTTCCTTTCAAAGTCACTACACAAAGTGAGTTCTCAAACGGTAATATTTCATAGATGTTACCACAAGTAACAGGCCCTTCCGTAAGCACATTACGCAATCCTCCTATATTCACAAGACCCATATCGGCAGGTTTTCCAAGCACTTGCACCGCCGCCCCGCGCAGCACGTCGGCCACAAGATTGGAAAGAAGGCTTTCTGGAACACCCCTATCCATGGACATCTCTGCAGTACCTACCACCCGGTACATCATGCTGTCTATCTTTGCTTTATAAGGAGCGAGCAACGCCACAGCTTCCGCGTCAGGATTGACATCATACACAGAGTCTATCGGCTGCATACGCCCTTCCACCTTCGTTACATCGTAAACAGAATGGCAAGATGCCAACGAAAACGCCACTGCCAATGCTGCTCCGGAAACGAATTTAAAATAACTATTTTTCATATTTATCCATTTTAAATTGCTACAAATATAAAAAGAAAAACTCACATCTCTTTGTCAATCAAAAGAAAAACTCTACCTTTGCACCGCTTTCGCGCAATCGCTGTCAGGACATAGAGTGAGAAGCCTGGTATGTTGCGTTGTAACGATCAAACAATTTAATAATAAGAACAATGGATTTAATTAAAATTGCAGAAGAAGCATTTGCTACCGGCAAACAACACCCGAGCTTCAAAGCAGGTGACACTGTTACAGTAGCATATCGTATCGTCGAAGGTAACAAAGAGCGCGTACAGTTGTATCGTGGCGTTGTTATCAAGATTGCCGGACATGGAGACAAAAAGCGTTTCACTGTACGCAAAATGTCTGGTACTATTGGTGTAGAACGTATTTTCCCGATTGAGTCACCGGCTATCGACAGCATCGAAGTGAACAAAGTGGGTAAAGTTCGTCGTGCTAAATTGTACTATCTGCGTGCTCTTACCGGTAAGAAAGCAAGAATTAAAGAAAAAAGAGTTAACGGTTAATCCCCAACTCCTATTTCTAAATAAAAAAAGGAAACCATTAAACGGTTTCCTTTTTTTATGTTCAGGTCTCTGCCGAAGAAAGATTCTCAAGTCCATACAGCTACACAAATTCCATCTTTATCCAGCATAAAAATATCCTCGCGCAAAAAAACTGCACGAGGATATTCCTATTTGTTTTCATCCGAGGGATCACTCAAGCCCTTTCAGTTCCCAACCCAATGCACTGGCTCCCAATACAGCAGCATCAGAATCTTTCAATTCAGATACCATAAGTTTTGTCTTACCCTTATAAATAGTCAGGATATTATCATCGATAGCTTTTTGGATAGGTTTGAGGATATAATCACCGGACTTAGCCAGTCCACCGAACAGAATAATTGCCTCAGGGCTGGAGAAAGCGATAAAATCTGCAAGCGCCTCACCTAAAATGGTACCGGTGAAGTCAAAAATATCCTGCGCCAGTTTATCACCTTGTACGGCTGCATCATATACATCCTTAGATGTGATCTCTTCTGCCGGAATAGAGCGCAACAAACTCGGTTCGGTACGTGCAGTAAGGAACTCACGTGCAGTGCGTGCTACACCGGTAGCCGAGCAATAGGTTTCCAAACAACCATGACGCCCACATCCGCAAATACGACCATTCTCACGACGTATAATAGTATGTCCCAACTCGCCGGCAAAACCATCATGTCCATATACCATTTGTCCGTTAATAACAATGCCGCTACCTACACCTGTGCCCAAAGTAATCATAATGAAATCCTTCATGCCACGTGCGGCACCATAAGTCATTTCACCGATAGCAGCGGCGTTAGCGTCATTGGTCAGTGCGGTAGGAATACCCAAACGCTCTTCAAACATAGCAGCCAGAGGGATTACTCCTTTCCAGGGAAGGTTAGGAGCAAATTCTATCGTACCGTTATAATAGTTACCGTTAGGAGCACCTACGCCGATACCTTTTATCTTATCAACGCCACCATTTGCCACAATCAACGGAAGGAGTTTTTTGCATACTTCATCCACGTAATTTTCTGCCTGTTCATAAGCTCCCGTCTTAATTGAGTCAGTGGCAATAATAGTGCCACGCGCATCTACGATGCCAAAGACGGTGTTCGTCCCGCCTATGTCAATCCCCACTACATAGGGTTTTTCCATGCTTGAATTCATGATATTTACTTTTTTTGTTTAAAGGGTTAGTTATAACATTATATGGTACAAATTACACAAAGAAAAACGACACTGCAAAATCTTTTTTTAAAAAACTTTGCTCCATTTGCAACTTTTCGTAACATTGTTGCGTCTAATAGTCAAAATTAATAAGAACAAAGCAATAAACAGAAAAATCGTGATACAACTAAAAGACATTAACAAAACCTATAATAACGGAGCTCCATTACACGTTCTTAAAGGTATCAACCTTGACATTCAAAAAGGAGAGTTCGTATCCATTATGGGAGCGTCCGGTTCCGGAAAATCCACTTTACTTAACATATTAGGTATCCTGGATAGTTATGACACCGGAGAATATTACTTGAACGGCACACTTATCAAGAACCTGAGTGAAACCAAAGCAGCCGAGTACCGTAACCGTATGATTGGCTTTATCTTTCAGTCATTCAATCTGATCTCTTTCAAGAATGCGGTAGAAAATGTTGCCCTCCCACTCTTTTATCAGGGAGTAGGACGCCGGAAACGTAATGCTATGGCTTTGGAATATCTGGAACGTCTGGGGCTGAAAGAGTGGGCACATCACATGCCCAACGAGATGTCCGGTGGACAGAAACAACGCGTCGCCATTGCCCGCGCACTGATCACACAACCCCAAATCATCCTTGCCGATGAACCGACCGGCGCTCTCGACAGTAAGACATCCGTAGAGGTGATGCAAATTCTGAAAGACTTGCATAAAACAGGAATGACAATCGTGGTCGTAACTCACGAAAGCGGCGTAGCCAACCAGACGGATAAGATTATCCACATTAAGGACGGCGTGATAGGCAGTATCGAAGAAAATCTAAATCATGACGCATCACCATTCGGCAAGGACGGATTCATGAAATGAAAAATTAGCATATCAACACATAAATCAATTATCGCATTATGCTGGACCTTTGGCAAGAAATATACGGTACAATCAAGCGCAACAAGCTGCGTACGTTCCTCACCGGTTTTGCGGTGGCATGGGGCATCTTCATGCTTATTGTACTACTGGGGGCAGGCAACGGACTCATCCATGCCTTCGAACAAAATGCTTCCGAGCGCGCCCTGAATTCCATTCGCCTGGGTGGAGGCTGGACCACCAAGTCATACGCAGGCCTGAAAGAAGGGCGGCGCATCCGAATGGAAAACAAAGACCTCAACGCAACCGAGAGATACTTTCCGGACAACATTATCACCGCCGGCGCCACCCTGCAGCAAGGCGATGTGAACATCAGTTTCGGACAGGAATATATCAATATCTCACTAATGGGCGTGCATCCCAATTACGTACAATCCGAAGCTATAAAGACTGCAACCGGACGTTTCATCAATCAGAATGATGTGAAAGAGCGGCGGAAAGTTATCATCCTCCATAAGAAGTCGGCGGAGATTCTTTTCAAGAAGTCGCATACCGAACCTGTCGGCCGGTTTGTCAATGTCGGTGGTGTGGCTTACCGGGTAGCCGGGTTATATGAAGACCAAGGCGACCAAAGCAGTGTTGCCTTTATTCCGTTCTCTACTCTGCAAACCATTTATAATAAAGGTGATAAGCTCAACAATATCATCTTCACTACAAAAAATCTGACGAGTGAAGAAGCCAACAAAACTTTTGAGAAAGAATATCGCAAAGTCATTGCCGCCAACCACCGTTTCGACCCGGAAGACGAAGGTGCGATCTGGATATGGAACCGTTTCACACAATACATGCAGACACAAAATGTTGCCGGTCTGCTCCGCACAGCCATTTGGGTGATAGGTCTTTTCACACTATTGAGCGGTATCGTAGGAGTATCGAACATCATGCTGATTACAGTCAAGGAACGCACCCGCGAATTCGGAATTCGCAAAGCGCTGGGAGCCAAACCGCTTTCTATCCTTTGGCTGATTATCGTGGAAAGCGTTACAATCACCACTTTCTTCGGTTATATCGGTATGGTAGCAGGTATCGGAGTAACAGAATGGATGAATTCCGCTTTCGGCAATCAAACGGCAGACGCAGGAATGTTTCAGGCAAGGATGTTCTCCGACCCCACAGTAGACATCGGCATTGCCATACAAGCTACATTGACTTTAATCATCGCAGGCACGCTCGCGGGGTTCTTCCCGGCTAAAAAGGCTGTAAGCATCAGTCCGATTGAAGCGTTGAGAAGCGATTGACAGACTGCGTTTTATGATTAACCGCATTACCGAATACAAAACACTAATCATTAAACACTAAAATAACGTGAGAATAGATATAGATACATGTGAGGAAATCCTTGTCACGATAACAAGAAACAAGACACGCAGCCTGCTGACGGCATTCGGTGTGTTTTGGGGAATTTTTATGCTGGTGGCACTCATTGGCGGCGGACAAGGCATGCAGGAGCAAATGAAATCACAGTTTGAAGGTTTTGCCACAAATTCCGGATTTATTGCAGCACAAAAGACAAGTGAGGCTTATAAAGGTTTCCGTAAAGGCCGCTGGTGGGACTTGGAAATGGAAGATGTGGAACGGGTGCGCAGCATCGACGGAATAAAAATAGCCACCCCGTCATTCGCTCTTTGGGGGCAAACTGCGGTTTACGGAGAAAACAAATACGAATGTAGCGTCAAGGGATTATACCCTGAATATGAGCAGATAGAGCATCAGGAAATGACTTACGGGCGCTTTATTAATGATGTGGACATACGCGAAGCACGAAAAGTATGCGTCATAGGCAAACGTGTTTACGAAAGTCTTTTCAGACCTGATGAAGACCCTTGTGGGAAATATATCAGAGTAAACGGCATTTATTACCGCGTTATCGGCATGTGTTCCTCCGAAGGTAATGTCAACATACAGGGACAAGCCTCGGAAGCCGTCACCCTGCCTTTTACGACAATGCAGCAAACGTATAATCTGGGGCAAAGGATAGATGTTGTGTGCTTCATCATGAAACCGGGAGTAAAGGTTACGGACGTAGAGCCCGAAATAGAACGTCTCGTCAAAGCCGCCCACTACATTTCACCGGACGACAAACAGGCAATCATGTTCCTCAACGCAGAAGCGATGTTTTCCATGATGGACACCCTGATGACAGGCACTCGCATCCTTATCTGGATGGTGGGTCTGGGAACTTTATTTGCCGGAGCGATTGGCGTATCCAACATTATGATGGTTACGGTCAGGGAACGCACCACGGAGATAGGCATACGACGGGCTATCGGTGCACGTCCCAAAGATATTCTGCAACAAATTCTTTCGGAGAGTATGGTGCTGACCACAGTGGCCGGCATGGCGGGAATCTCTTTTGCCGTATTTATACTGCATATACTGGAAAGTGCAACGAATGAACCGGGGGCAACAGAAACTCATTATCAGGTATCTTTCGGGTTGGCAATCGGCACGTGCGCCCTTCTTATAGCATTAGGGGTATTGGCAGGACTGGCCCCGGCCTACCGCGCAATGGCTATCAAGCCGATTGAAGCGATAAGGGATGAATAAGGAGACACAATGTGGAAAATATAAAGAATAAAACAATAATATTAAAATAAGATGAAAACAAAGAAGTATCTGAAAATCGCATCATTGGTAGTGGTGGCTGCCATATTTATTTGGACATTCGTGTTCTTGTATCAGAAGTCCCAACCTAAGGTAAAGGTGTATGAAACGATTGTCCCGGAAATAGCCGATTTGGAAAAGACAACCGTAGCCACCGGTAAAGTGGAGCCAAGAGATGAAGTACTCATTAAGCCGCAAATCTCCGGTATCATTTCCGAAGTGTATAAAGAAGCCGGACAAAACATCAGGCAGGGCGAAGTGATAGCCAAAGTAAAGGTTATCCCCGAACTGGGTACACTGAACTCCGCCGAGAGTCGTGTCCGCCTGGCAGAGATCAATGCCCGGCAGGCAGAAACGGACTTTGCACGTATCGAAAAGCTATTCAATGACAAGCTCATCAGCGACGAAGAATACGAAAAGGGTGAAGTTAGCGTGAAACAGGCACGCGAAGAGTTGCAAACAGCCAAAGATAATCTGGAAATCGTGAAGGAAGGCATCACCAAAAACAGTGCTTCGTTCAGCAGCACACTGATTCGATCCACTATTACCGGATTGATTCTGGACGTGCCTATCAAGGTCGGCAACTCCGTTATCATGAGCAACACCTTCAATGACGGAACAACCATTGCCACCGTCGCCAACATGAACGATCTCATCTTCCGGGGAAATCTGGACGAGACCGAAGTAGGGCGCGTACATGAGGGGATGCCGGTGAAACTGACTATCGGCGCCCTGCAAGACCTGTCGTTCAATGCCACATTGGAGTACATCTCTCCCAAAGGAGTGGAAGAAAACGGAGCCAACCAATTTGAGATCAAGGCAGCCATCCAGGCACCGGATAGCGTGCAAATCCGTTCCGGCTATTCCGCCAATGCAGAAATTGTACTGGAGCGTGCACTAAAAACGCTTGCCTTGCCCGAAAGCACAGTAGAGTTCAGCGGAGACAGCACCTTTGTATATGTACTCACCGACAGCATACCTCAGCAGAAATTTAAACGCCAGCAAATAGAAGTCGGCATGAGCGATGGCATCAAGATTGCCGTCAAAAGTGGCCTGACCGCCAAAGACAAGGTGCGCGGTGCCGAGAAAAGCGACAAATAACCAACATTATTATATGAAATAGGAACGCTATGAAAAAGAATATATTCATATGTCTGGCTATTCTGAGTTGCACGCAAGTCCAAGCACAAAACCGCTGGTCGCTGCGTCAATGTATAGACTACGCCATTGAGCACAATATCGATATCCGCCGGACAGCCAATGCAGCCGAACAAAGCAACATCGAAGTGAACACTGCCAAGTGGGCACGATTGCCGAACCTCAACGCCAACGCCGGCCAGAACTGGAACTGGGGACGTACGCAGACTGCAATCAAAGACGAAAACACCGGTGATTACTCCACTGTATACGTCAATACGGCCAGCCATGGAACAAATATGTCTGTTTCAACCAGCATCCCGTTATTTACCGGACTTGAAATACCCAACCAATATGCCTTGGCCAAGCTGAACCTGAAAGCGGCACTCGCCGATTTGGAGAAAGCCAAAGAAGATATCTCCATCAATATAGCCTCGGCTTATTTGCAGGTATTGTTCAACGAGGAATTGCACCGGGTATCTTTAGGACAAGTGGAACTGAGCAAAGAACAGTGCAACCGCATAGAACGGTTGGCCGAAGTAGAAAGCCTCTCCGGCGGAAGTTGCCGAAGCCAAAGCACGCGTAGCACAGGACGAAATGAATGCTGTGCAGACCGGCAACAACTATCAATTGGCCCTGCTTGATCTCAGCCAGCTCATCGAGCTGGAGACACCGGAAGGATTCCTTCTGGAAGATCCAACCGCAAACATAGAACTCATTCCGCTAACCCCTCCGGATGAAATCTTCCAAACGGCACTGGTCAGCAAAGCCTCCATACAAGCGGCACAGTATCGCCTGGAAGGAAGCAAACACAGCATCCGCATTGCCCAAAGCGCTTATTATCCGCAATTGAGTTTCAGCGGAAGTCTCGGAACGAACTATTATTCGACAATCAACCGTACTTTCAGCCAGCAGATGAATGACAACTTCAACAAATACGTCGGCTTCAATCTGAGTGTGCCTATCTTCAACAGACTGGCCACACGCAACCGGGTACGCACAGCCCGCCTGCAGCGCGAAAACTATTCCTTGCAGCTGGATAACGCCAAAAAGAGCCTCTACAAAGAGATTCAGCAGGCATGGTACAACGCGGCGGCATCCGAAAGCAAGTATACGAGCAGCAGTACGGCAGCATCGGCCAGCGAAGCATCCTTTAAGCTGATAAGCGAGAAGTACGAGAACGGAAAAGCAAATGCCGTAGAATATAATGAAGCCAAGCAGAACTTGATGAAAGCGCAGTCTGACGAGCTCCAAGCCAAATATGAATACCTTTTCCGCACCAAGATACTGGACTTCTATAAAGGAGAACCCATCGAATAAATGCAACTCACCCGCAATGGCATCCCTGACCGGAGAAGGAACAAACCTACCTTTCTCCGGATGTTCCGCCCACTAAGGCACATTCATACTGCAAAGAACCGGGATGCCTGCAAGGGTAAACCGGAATATCCTTAGGAGTGAACTATCATTAAAAGCCTTTTAATATGATATTATAAGTCTTTTAATACTATATTAAAAGGCTTATAATTATAGATAGGTATAGGAAAGAAACCACGAAAGAAAGATTATCAATCGTAAAGATCACCGGTCAAAGGGTATATCTATAAAAGCGGATAACCAAATATATAATTTTAGTTGTTGTGTGTTGATACGCCCCTTTCTCTCTGCTCATACGGAGGGAAAGGGGCGTTCATCATAGATACATGACAAGGGCTTAGTTACGCCTCATCGCGCCGTTATCCTTATCCGACGAACGGGAAGAGGCACGTGTGCTGCGCGTGGAGGATGAGGAGGAACTGCTGCGTCTTACGCTCTCCTTTTGAGAGCTCCGCTCACGTCTGGGCTTACTTACTTCTTTCTTGGTATCGGAACGGCGCGTCGAGCCATTGACACCCGGACGGCGATCGGACTTCCCTACGCCAGGGCGTGCGCCGGAATTAGGGCGCGTACCGGAGTCAGGACGCATATTGGAGTTAGGACGGATATTGACCGAACCGAAATCCGCACGCCGGCTCGTATGGTACGATTTATTATCACGAATGCGGAAAGGGCCGTTGTAAGCAGGATGATTATGCCGTCCCCGGTAATAGCTCACATTGTGGTGATGGGTACGATAATGCCCGCCGCAGTAGGTGCGATAATGATGAGGACGCGGATAGTAAAAATGGTTCGGGTTGGAATAAGTGACATAAATCCGGAAAGACCAGCGCCCGCCGCTCACATAAATCGGACGGAAGAAGTAGGCTGCCTGCATGAAACGGGAGTACTGCCGGCTACTCAACACCCAACGCAAATCGTCATTGCGCACATCCAGATAATCATAGTAACGGTTCAACGCCCATTCCTCACCCCGCAACACATCATCCATCAGATAACGCACACCGGAAATGAAGTCATAATTAATTTCATACACATCGTTATACTGTGCTGTATTCAGGTTCAGTTCATAAGCCATCTTATCCGTAAGGAAACGCGTCTCTTTACGTACTCTACTGTTGCTCATCGCAGCATGGCAAACGGTAGTGCTCATTATTGCTGCAAATAATATGAATAATATTCGTTTCATGGTAACGTTCTTTATAGGTTTAATATTCCATCAACTTTTTAGTGAAAACAAAAATAGGGGAATATTTTCCCCCATCCTTCTGTTTCTCTCTAATATATTATAGGGAAAACCCTATCGCCTTTAGGGGTTAGAGGAGTCTACCAGCTCAATGCCGTTTTCCAACAACCGTATCAGATGTTTCTTATACAGATCACCGACCGCCTTTTTAAAGGTTTTCTTACTGACGCCAAATGTTTCGTAAATCTCCTCTGCAGGGCTCTTGTCATGCAAAGTGATCCGCCCTCCCTGTTCACGTATATAGTTCAGGAGAGTGGCAGAAAAGTCTTCCACCTTACCCACTCCCGGCTTTTGAAGCACCAAGTCGATCTTGCCATCCTCACGAACCTGCTTTACATAGGCTTTCAGTGTCATGCCTGTATGCAGAGGTTGGAATATCTCGCTTTCATAGAGCAATCCGCTATATCGGTTCTCAATGATGGCCTTAAAGCCTAAATCCGTTTTCTGCCAGATGAGTATGTTTACTTCCTGTCCGGGTTCATAAGGGGCTTTCTCTTTCGAGAGATAACGGTCTACTTTCGCAGAGGCCACTATCCGGTAACTCTCATCATCCAGATGTGCATGGATTACGTACTGCTTCCCAACCTGCATCTTCATCTTCTGCTCACGAAAAGGAACAAACAAATCTTTCATCAGCCCCCAATTGAGAAAAGCGCCGTATTGATTTATCCACGCCACTTCCAGGCAAGCGAATTGCCCAACCTGCACAAACGGCGTCAGCGTAGTAGCAACCAGCCGCTCCTCATTGTCCAGATAGATAAACACCGTTAATTCGTCTCCCGGCTTACAGTCTTCGGGTACATAACGCGACGGAAGCAAAATTTCCCCTTCTTCACCTCCATCCAGATACATACCGAAATCGACTTCTTTCACCACCTTCAAGGTATTGAATTTCCCTAACTCTATACTCATATAATTTATATTTCGTGACGTTTGCAAAAAAGATAATGCCAACAGGTCCAAACTTATCTTTCCATTCTGTGCAAAGATAAAGATAAGGAATAACTTTTCACTCTAAAAGATAACTTTTTTATATGAACAACTCCACAGGGAAAATGGTTATCTTTGTAGCACAACAATTCAAAAGCATGTTTGTTATTCACCTTTAAATAATATAATTATGGATTTTCTTACAAACGAAAAACTAACCATTGTAGGAGCAGCCGGCATGATTGGCTCCAACATGGCGCAGACCGCAATTATGATGCGTCTCACCCCAAACATTTGTTTATATGACCCTTATGCTCCCGGACTGGAAGGTGTGGCCGAAGAAATGCTTCACTGCGGATTCGAGGGACTGAACCTTACGTTCACTTCCGACATCAAAGAAGCGCTGACCGGCGCCCGATATGTAGTGTCTTCCGGTGGTGCCGCCCGTAAAGCAGGCATGACCCGCGAAGATTTATTGAAAGGCAATGCCGCCATTGCCGAAGAATTCGGAAAGAATGTGAAAGCCTACTGTCCGGACGTAAAACATGTAGTCGTTATATTCAACCCTGCGGACATTACCGGTCTGATCACATTATTATATTCCGGATTGAAACCTTCCCAAGTCACAACATTGGCAGCGCTTGACAGTACCCGCCTGCGCAGCGAGCTTTCCAAACATTTTGGAATACTCCCCGACAAGATAGAGAATTGTCGCACTTATGGCGGACATGGCGAACAAATGGCCGTATATGCCTCCACTGCCAAAGTGGACGGCAAACCGTTATTGGACATCATCGGAACTCCCGCCTTGACTAAAGAACAATGGACAGAGATACAAGCTAAGGTTATCAAAGGCGGCGCCAACATTATTGCCTTGCGTGGCCGCTCTTCATTCCAAAGCCCCGCCTATGTCTCTATCGAAATGATTGCTGCCGCTATGGGCGGAAAGCCTTTCCGCTGGCCGGCAGGCACATACGTACACAGCCATGGTTTTGACCATATCATGATGGCTATGGAAACTGAAATCAACAAAGAAGGCGTACATTACAAAGAATTAAAAGGTACACCCGAAGAAGAAGCCAAACTGAAAGAGAGTTATGCACATCTCTGCAAACTGCGTGATGAGGTTATCGGAATGGGCGTGCTACCTCCGATTAAAGACTGGCACAGCATCAATCCTAATATAGATTAAAAAAGCCGTATTGAAATCTATTTCAATAAGTAATACCAACATCCCCTTTGTCTTCATTCAGTAAAGTTGCAAAGGGGATTTTTCTAATAAATTTCCCAAAAAGCCTTGCAATATAAAAAATTCTCTTTATCTTTGCACCCGCAAACAAAAAAGGTGCCATAGCTCAGTTGGTAGAGCAAAGGACTGAAAATCCTTGTGTCCCCGGTTCGATTCCTGGTGGCACCACTTTTCAAAAGCAATCGGAATGTAGCGCAGTTGGTAGCGCACTACGTTCGGGACGTAGGGGTCGGGCGTTCGAGTCGCCTCATTCCGACAGAAGGCGACAAACGAGCAAAATCGGTTGTCGCTTTTTCTTTTTCATCCTTGTAAGTCTCTGTAAATCTGCGGAAAATCTTAAATACTTCATTCTCATTTTCTGTTCGATAATCATCATTTTCCTTGTCGAAGTAAATTCCGCTGGGATAGACTAAATTTTGTATTTTTTGCCTATTAGAAAAATCACTATCATTCCACAAACTGCCTAATTTACAAGATATTTCAATCGTTTGATTGATATAATTCATCATGTTCGATAAATTTTTCCCTGCATCTTCAAGGTCTCGTCTGATTTCTGCCAATCTCGAATTTAATTCGCTCATAGTAGCCGTATATATTTCACTATTAATTTCTCCCAGACCAAACCTAACTTTAACTGCTTTAATTCGATTTTCACACTCTGTTTTTCGTTTTAAAAGGACTTTCTTTGTTTCACCCTTATTTTGATTGTATTCTTCAAAAACCTTTCTTAAAACGTCTGTAAGTATCGGAATAAATTCATCTGGTATATTATATCCATTTAAAAGATTGATATACTTCTGATGTAGTTTCTCTGTACTATGATTACTTTTACACCCTTTCTTATTACATTTATAATAATCCCGTCCACGTGCTTTCACTGTATATCCAGTCAAATAACCGCGACAGTCCGAACAGATAATATGCCTTTTCAATGGGAACGGCTCAGTAATTTCTTTGTGTTCATATCCTACATTTGATATATCATTCACTTTATTAAATGTAGCCTCATCAATTAATATCTCTTGATTACCTTTTATAATTTCATCACCCAACAAACTATGTTGTATATACCCACAATAAAATGGATTATGAAGAATTTTATTTAAATGCTTTCGGTCAATGGATAACCCCAACCCCTTTAACCGATGAACTATTTCTATATCTTTAATCCCCTCTGTTGCTTTCCAGATAAAAGCATTACGCAATATTTTGCCCGTTTCATTTACTGTAAGAATATGGTCTTTGTCAATCTTT
>ENA-OPBE01000080-OPBE01000080.1-human-gut-metagenome-genome-assembly--contig:-NODE-80-length-86226-cov-5.559179_pt1 | contig 86226 bp, 56 predicted proteins | sample MGYA00241066_ERZ501448 | MGnify/ENA primary metagenome ERZ501448 (study PRJEB25962, sample SAMEA2042585) | human gut metagenome | biome: human gut; feature: human-associated habitat; material: faeces...
GTATTAGATTTAAGGTTAACAAAGGTTGGAGTACAGCGGTACTCCTTTTTTTTGCCCTATACTTTTCTTTTGAGGGCGATAATGTATAGCTTTCGGACGGGCTTTCACGAACACTTTTGGCCCGACAATCATTGTTTTTCTGTTGGATTTATCCATTTTGAGACGATTTTAAAACCGTATTCGACAATTTTAAAACTGTTTTGCCTCATAGTGAAATTTTTCCACCATGTATTTAAAGACCTCTTCGCAGATTTTTTAATTTATTTGCAATCAGGAAACTGCTAATTAAAATTTGTTCAGTTTGCTTATTTTAAATAATTAAAAAACATAAATTATGAAAAACATTTTTGTTGATTGCCGCATGCGAAAAATACTGTTTGTTGCCGTATGCATTCGATCATCTTTAGGGGGAGATTACTGTTATTCCTCAGAGACGAATCGTAATTGGCAAGAGCATGGAACCATGGTCAATAATGAATGGACAAGCTATGGTGCTTTGCAGGATAAGAGTATTCAGGTTACCGGAACGGTTACTGATGAGTTTGGTCCTGTTATCGGAGCTACTGTGCAGGTGAAAGGGTCTACAACCGGTGTGATAACCGACATTGACGGAAAGTACATCATTCAGGTGCCCAATGAGGATGCTGTGCTTACCGTTTCATTCATTGGCTATTTGTCTCAGGAAGTCAAGGTAGGAGGGCGGAGAACAGTCAATGTCCGTCTGAAAGAGAATGTACAGAGCTTGGAAGAAGTAACAGTAGTGGCATACGGTGTACAGAAGAAGGCAACATTGACCGGTGCCATTTCCAGTGTAGGTACGGATGCTTTGTTGAAGTCGCCGAGTGGTAGTGTTGCCAACTCTTTGGCCGGTCAGCTGCCGGGTGTATCGTCCATGCAGCCCAGTGGACAGCCGGGTGCCGATGACGCAAAGATATTTGTGCGTGGTGTGGGCTCCTTGAGTGAAGCCGGCGCTACTCCTCTTATTTTGGTAGATGGGGTGGAACGTAGCTTTTTCCAGATGGATCCCAATGAAATAGAATCTATAAACGTGCTGAAAGACGCTTCCGCTACGGCTGTATTCGGTGTGCGTGGAGCCAACGGTGTGGTTTTGGTGACGACACGTCGCGGAAAAGAGGGTAAAGCCCGGGTGTCGGTAAGCTCCAATGTCGGCGTGCAAGTGCCCACCCGCGTGTTGGAAACGGCAGATAGCTACACTACCGCCTTATGTTATACCGAAGCGCAACGCAATGACGGTATGGCGGAAGATCAAATGGCATTCAATGCCTATGACTTGGAAAGGTTCCGCTTGGGCGATTCTCCTATCATGTATCCCAATATCAATTGGTATAAGGAGCTGACAAACAAGATGGCTGTCCAGACGCAACACAACCTCAACATCTCCGGAGGTACAAAGAAGGTACGTTATTTCATCTCTTTGGGTTTCCTCTATCAGAATGGTTTGTTCAAGCAGTTGAAAGGACTCGACTATAATAACAACTATAATTATTCCCGTTATAACTATCGTGCCAACTTGGATGTAAATCTTACCCCTACCACTACCTTGAAGTTCAATATGGGCGGTATTGTGGGGAATAAGCGCGAACCGATTGAAGAGATCTGGAAGAACTTTTCTTCTACATGGCCTTTCTCTTCTCCCGGACTGGTAGACGGAAAGAAAGTGGTGCACCAGGATAGCCGCTATCCTAATCTTACGATGAAGAACCAGGTATTTGATAGATACTACGGTTCCGGTTACAAACGCCAGTTGTCCAACAATATGACGTTCGACCTGAACTTAGAGCAAAAGTTGGATTTCATTACCAAAGGTCTGTCGGTCGACATCAAGGGATCCTATAATACGGATTATTCTTATGTAAGAAGAGTAGTCGGCCATGTAGAGACTTATACTCCTTTCTATAAGTCGGAGGTGGATGGTTCCGGTCTTTCTATCGACGATCCTGACTTTAACAGGGAGGTTGTTTATCGTGTGAGTGGACAGAATTCCATGAATACCTATGAAGAAAAAGAGAGTGACCGTAAGCGCGGGCGCGACTGGTATCTGGAAGGAAGTGTCCGTTACAACCGTAAATTCGGCGACCATAGTGTAGGGGCTTTGTTCCTTTACAATCAAAGCAAGAAGTATTATCCGAAGTTATATACCGATGTAGCTGCCGGTTATGTAGGTTTCGTAGGACGCTTGACTTACGATTATAAATCCAAATACATGGCTGAGTTCAATATCGGTCACAACGGTTCCGAGAATTTTGCTCCGGACAAGCGTTTCGGTACATTCCCCGCCGGTTCTGTCGGGTATATTCTGACGGAAGAGGATTTCTTTCCGAAGAATAAGTTCTTGACCTATTTGAAGCTTCGCGGTTCTATCGGTCTGGTGGGTAATGATAATATGAAAGTGAATGGGAAAGACCTCCGCTTCCTGTACTTGCCCGACTCTTATTCTGTGAACGATTCCGGATGGCTCGAGCAGAGCTATCAGGATAAGAACGGTTATATCTTCGGTCTTACCAATACCGCTTATGAGTTGGCGGCCAGAGAGATCCTTTTGGGTAATCCGGATGTAACCTGGGAAACGGCTCTCAAACAGAATTATGGTTTGGACGCTTACTTCTTCAACGACCGTTTGCGTTTGTCGGTTGACTATTTTATTGAAAAACGTAAGGACATTCTGATTCAGCGGAGTACGGTTCCTTCTTTGATTGCTATGGGTGGCGGTTTGTTGCCGGCTGTCAACATGGGTAAGGTGGATAATAAGGGATATGAGATTGACTTGAAGTGGAATGACAAGGTAAAGGATGTTTCTTATTTTATCAATGCCAATGTATCCTATTCTAAAAATAAGATTGTCTATCAGGATGAGGTAGAGCCTAACGAACCTTATATGTGGCATACCGGTAATGAAGTCGGTGCCCGTTATGGATATGTGGCGCAAGGATTCTACACGAAAGACGATTTTGATGCCGACGGCACTTTGCGCGATGATTTGCCGCAACCTATATCTAAGGTTCAGCCCGGAGATACGAAATATGCGGATTTGAACGGAGATGAAGTGATAGATCCGGACGACCGCACGAAAATCGGAAAGCCCAAACGTCCGGCTTACACGTTCGGTTTGAACTTCGGTGCGGAGTATAAAGGCTTTTTTGCTTCAATGAACTGGACAGGGGTTGCAGGATGTGATATTGAGATGCAGAATACTTATAGGGATCCGTTCTTCAACAAGCAGTTGGGCGGAACATTCTATCAATATCTGGTAGATGGCCGGTGGACGGAAGCAACGGCGGCTACGGCAGAGTATCCGCGCTTTACGTACAACCGTAATGCCAATAATCAGGAAACATCCCGCGTATGGCTGAAAGATGCTTCTTATCTGAAACTGAAGAACCTGACGGTAGGCTACAACATCACAAGCGAAAAAGTGCTGAAAGCAATCGGCGCTTCAAAACTTGCCGTACAGTTTACGGGATATAACCTGCTGACTTTCGATAAACTGAAAATATTTGATCCGGAAGGTGAGTTGACACGTGATGATAATACTTACCCTGTAATGAAGATTTTCAGTCTGGGAGTAAATGTAACCTTTTAATCATTAAAATTGAAGATATGAAAACTATAAGAACAATAATTTCCTTAGGGTTACTGGTCACCATGATTGTAGGTTGCGAGGACCTGAAATTTGGAAATAGTTTCCTGGAGAAACCGCAGGGTGACGAAAAGTCCATTGACAGTGTGTTCTCACAGAAAAGATATGCAGACCAGGCATTGAACCAGTTCTATAAAAGCCTGCCGGACTACATGCCGGCTTTGGGTGGTTATCATGACGGAGCTTTTACGCTGGATTTATATTCGGATCTGGGCTATACGACACGATTGTCGTGGACGCATGGCGCTATCACTTCCGCCAGCGGAACAAGCAACTTCCCTTACCAGCTCTCCAATAAGGCGGTGACGGGAGACCCTACCTATGGAATCAGAAAGGCCTATATCTATATTGAGAATGTAGACAAAGTTCCCGATATGTCCGCCGACGAAAAGAAGGTGCGCAAGGCGGAAGCGAAAGTTGTGATTGGCTATCATTATATGGACATGATCCGCTATTATGGCGGTATGCCTTGGATTGACCATGCTTATACTGCGGATGAACTTTTCCAATTTCCCCGTTTGACGTTGGAGGAAACTGTGGAGAGAACGGTGAATCTGCTGGATGAGGCCGCAAGGGATTTGCCATGGTTCACTACGGACGCAGAGTACGGACACATGACGGCTGCCGTTGCCAAAGCGTTGAAATTCCGCTTGCTGATGTTTGTGGCAAGTCCGTTGTTCAATAATGTTACGCCTTATTATGAAGGACAGGCAGCTACCGAACATCTGACATGGTATGGCGACTATCAGGAAAGCCGTTGGGAAGCAGCTCTGGAAGCCGGAAGGGAATTCTTGAAAATGAATGAGGAGAATGGCAATTATTACCGGGTGGAAAATACCGGCAATCCACGTACAGACTATATAAACGGCTATTTCACGAAAGGCAACCGGGAAGTGGTAATGGCTTCTTTCCGCTGGCCCATTTATGTAAGTACCTATAAAGCATTCCGTATGTTCGATCAGGGCTATGGTATGCCCCGCAGCAATCATGCCGATATGTTCTTATGGCACGACGGTTCTAAATTCGACTGGGATAATCCAGAGCACCGGGCGCATCCTTTCTTTGACGCTTCAGGTAATCCTACTCGTGATATCCGCTTGTATGAAACGTTGGTGGTGAACGGTGATAAGTATAAAGGAAGAAAGGCGCAGGTTTTTGTCGGAGGTTCCGAAGGTTTTGGACCGGGTGCGAAAGAGGGGCAGAAATTCCAGTTTGGCTATGGTTTCCGGAAGTTTATTCGTGACAAAGCGAACGAAATGGATAAGAAACCGTATTCCTGTCCGTTGATCCGTATGCCGGAAATCTATCTTTATATGGCTGAAGCAATGAACAAGTTGGGGCAGGCATCCGTAAAAGACGAGTTTAAAAGAGATGCATACGATTATCTCAATCTTGTGCATACGCGTGCCGGGCTTCCCGAAGTGACTGCTGCCGAAGTGCCGGACGGAGAGCCGTTGTTGAACTATCTGCTGGATGAGCGTGCGCGTGAATTCGGTCAGGAGGATATACGCAACCACGATATGAGACGCTATCTCAAAGGTTCCGAATGGGCCACCCGTCCGTTGGAGGAGCTGGTGACGACAAAGGTTGGAGAGAACTCATTTAACTATCAGGTCAATGTGCGCGAAGAGAAATATTACTGGTACGATCACTGGTATTTGCTGCCATTCCCATTGGCGGAAATCAATAAGAAATATGGCTTGGTTCAGAATCCCGGTTGGTAATAAAACTAATGAATAAGAAAAAATATGAAGAAAATTCTATATACAGTAGGTTTGGCCTTTACACTCTCTTTTGGTGCAATGGCACAGCAGACATTGAATGGAGTTGTGAAGGATGCTTCCGGAAAACCTTTTCCGGGGGTGAAGATCTCGAAGGCCGGAGAATTCCGTATCAACAGCATTACAGATGAGTCCGGCGTTTTCTCATTGGAGCTGGAAGAAGGCGACTATATCGACCTGAACTATGCCGACGTGGTTCTGAAACGTGTGAAGGTGACGGGAGAGACTATGAATATAGTGCTTGACTCACACAAAGACGGAATGAGCGACTTGGGCTTTATGAAGCGCACCGAAGAGAACCGTACGCAATCGGTATCCACCATCTATGCCGATCAGTTGATGAAAGGAGCCACTTCAACCAACAGGGTGAACAATGCCCTCTTTGGTCTGATACCGGGGTTGCAACTCTCGCAGAACGCGGGCTGGCGTACGAATGCCGGAATGAAGATACGTGGCGTTTCCGGTTCTCCATTGGTGTTGGTCGACGGTTTCCAACGAGGGCTGACGAACATGACTTTGGAAGAGATTGAATCGGTGCAGGTGTTGAAAGACGGAGCGGCCACCGCTCTCTACGGAGCCAGAGCCGCTAATGGCGTTATTTTGATTAATACCAAACGTGGCGTTTATAATTCATTTGATATTGACGTGAATTATCGCCATGGTTTTAATTTCCCTATCAACCAGCCGGAAATGGCGGATGCTTATACCTATGCAATGGCGCAGAATGAGGCTTTGCACTATGACGGATTGCCTCTTCAATATACGGCCAAGCAGTTGGAAAACTTCAAGCAAGGAACGAATCCCAACTTTTATCCCAATACCGATTGGGTGAAAGAAGGCATGCGCGATTTCAGCCAAAACAACCAGTTCAATATTATGGTACGTGGCGGCGGACAACGGGTGCGCTACATGGCTTTGTTGGATTACAAGAATGAGTTCGGCTTGCTGAATGAGGATTACACCCACTATTCCGACCGTTACAACTCCCAGATCCGTAATTACGAACTGGATTTGCGTATCAATCTGGATGTGGATGTCACTCCTGCTACCAAAGTGAAATTCAGCCTTTACGGTATTATTGCAGAAGATAAACGCCCCAATACCGGTATAGACGCTATCTTCCAAAACCTGTATAACGTGCCTTCCGCAGCTTTCCCCATAAAGACTGCCAATGGGAACTGGGGCAGTAATTCTGTCTTTAAGATGAATCCTATTGCCGCGATTGCCGATGTGGGGTATGTGCAGGAAAACCGTCGTTTGCTGGAAGGGGATATGCGCCTGACGCAAGACCTCTCCATGTTTGTGAAGGGGCTGAACGCCGAGGTTGCCGTAGCCTATGACAACTCTGCCACTTATCAGGACATAGGCAGCAAGACTTATCTGTATGAAATCTTCAATCAGACCGCAGCCGGACTTCCCACTACTAAAACGGAAGGTTCCAACTCTACTTTGCAGGTTTCATCGTCCAAACTGTCCGACCAGTTCATTCGTGCCAGCGTAGAGGCAAAACTGAACTATGACCGCACATTCAATAAACATCAGGTTGCCGCGTCTGTCGTTTACCGTCAGGAGATGGAAGAACCTCTCGGTGTGAATGGCGCTTATTATCGCCAGAACGTAATGGGATTTGCAGGATATAATTATGATAACCGCTATATGCTTGACGTGGTGGCCAATTACTACGGTACCAGCGTATTGCTGGAAGGCGACAAATTCCGTTTCTATCCTGCGGTGTCAGCCGGATGGAACATAGCCAACGAGGCTTTCTTGGAGGATGTATCCCAACTTGATATGTTGAAGTTGCGTGCTTCCTGGGGGCGTTCGGCAACGGACGGACTGGATTACGGTCTGGGAAACTATTTTTGGATCAGTGACAAAACAAGCAGTAAATATGCTTTCGGTGAATCCCTGGGTACTTCCGTTAATGGCTTGCGGGAACAGCAGTTGCCTATGTACAGACTGGAGTTGGAGACTGCCGACAAATACAATATAGGTGTCGATTTGCGGATGTGGAAGAACTTTACGGCATCTGCCGAAGTGTTCTACGACCGTCGCACCAATATTCTGGTTGACAATAACCGTACTTCCGGAATGTTGGGAGTGACGCCCGCCAAAAGCAATATCGGTGAAAATGAAACCCGCGGACTGGAACTCAGCATGGGCTGGAACCAGCAACTGAAAGATTTCAACTATTATGTCAATGCTAACTGGGGACTGAACGACAGTAAGGTGATTGAAAACGGACAGGCTTATCAGCCATACGATTATCTGTACACCAAAGGCCATAAAATCGGACAGTTGTTCGGCTTGGAAGCCATCGGATATTTCAATGATGAAGAAGATATAGCCAACAGCCCCGAACAGACTTTCTCGGTGGTGCGTCCGGGTGACGTGAAGTATAAAGATCAGAACGGTGACAAGCGTATAGACAGTGAGGATCGCGTAGCCATTGGCAAGTCCACCTCTATCCCCGACATGGTCTACGGATTGAACTTGGGTTTTGAATACAAAGGTTTCGGCATAGACATGACCTTCAACGGAGTCAGCGGGCTGACAAAGCAACTGAATGTGTCAAGTGTGCATCAACCCTTGCGCAACGGCAATACCAATATTGCCACTTGGTATCTAAAGGATAAAGTACGCTGGACGGAAAGCACCAAAGACATTGCCAACGTGCCGCGCCTGTCCACGCTCTCCAACGAGAACAACTATCAGACCAGTACGCAATGGATAGAAGACGGTTCTTTCTTCAAACTTCGCAACCTGAATGTGTATTACACTCTGCCGCAGGCGTGGTCCAAGAAGATGAAGATGGACAAGTGCCAGGTTTATGCCAAAGCGCTGAACGTGTTTTCTATCGACAAAATAGACTATTTCAATTGTGAGGACATCGCTTTGGGCTATCCCGACCTGTTCTCGGTATATGTAGGCTTGAATATTAATTTTTAAACGGGACGAAATTATGCTTAACATAAAAAAATATATGGTAATGGCCTGTGCGCTGCTTTCGTTGAACGGATGTGACTATCTGGATTATAACGAGACTTCCGGCAAGACAAAAGAAGAAGCGTATGCCTATTATGATAATATGAACCAGTTGGTAGCATACGTATACACTTTCTTGCCATCCGATTTAGGAAGCGGGTATATCATGGAAGCTGCTACCGACAACTGCATTTACACACAGGAAAATGCGAATATCAACTATATGACCAACGGAGTGTGGAGCCCTTTGAAACGGGTGGACGACGCTTGGAATCTTTGGGACGGTATTCGTAGCGCCAACTCTTTTCTGGAGAATTACGATCCGGAAGCCTTGAAACGTTTTGAGTATAATGATGATTACAAGGAGATAATGGAGAAATCCTCGAAATTCCCATACGAAGTTCGTTTCCTGCGGGCTTTCTATCTCTTTGAACTGGCAAAGCGGTATGGTGACATCCCGTTGTTGACACGCACTTACACGCAGGAGGAGATTAACTCGGTGAAGCAGACTCCGTTTAACGAAGTGATTGATTTCATCGCGGAGGAATGTTCCGAGATAGCTCCTGAACTTCCGGTGAACCAGATGGATTTCTGGGATGAGACAGGACGTATCACTTGCGGTGCGGCGCTGGCTTTGAAGTCGAGAGCGCTTCTTTATGCGGCGAGCGAACTGCACAATCCCGACAAAGACTTGAGCAAGTGGGAAAAAGCAGCCAGAGCAGCCCATGAGGTGATTGCTTTGAATGAGTACAGCTTGCCTAAGATTACTGCCGACCCTTTGTATTCCGATCAGGGAGGAAATGAAATATTCAAATCCAAACAATTGATACTTGAACGCCGCAACACTGACAAGACAAATAGTTTTGAAGCACGCAACCAGCCTATGGGATATGCCGAGACTTCCGCAAAGGGAGGAAATACCCCTACCCAGAACTTGGTGGACGCTTATGAAATGAAAGACGGTACTCCTTTTGACTGGAGCAACCCTGCACATGTATCGAATATGTATTATGATGCCGAAGGCAAGCCGACCCGCGACCCGCGTTTGTATAAGAATGTGCTTACCAACGGAAGTGTTTGGCTGGAACAAAAGGTGGAAACTTTTGAAGGCGGTAAGAACAAGATTATGGAAGGCTCCACCAAGACCGGATACTATTTACGCAAATGGATGAATCCTTCCGTATCGCTGGATCCGGTGAAGCCCAACAAGATAGAACACCATTATATCTTGTTCCGCTATGCCGAAATCCTGCTGAACTATGCGGAAGCCCTGAATGAATGGAAGGGTCCTGACGTTAAGCCCGAAGGATGCACGCTCACTGCGATTGAAGCGTTGAATAAAGTGCGCGCCTCGGCTACAATGGAAGGCGTGGCTGCTGCCGGACAGGACGATTTCCGTAAGAAAGTGCGCAATGAGCGCCGCGTTGAGCTGGCTTTGGAAGGACACCGCTTCTACGATATACGCCGCTGGAAGATTGCAGGCGATGATGAGGTGCGCAATCTTTACGGGGTGAAGATTAGAAAGAGTGGAGATGATGAACTCTCGTTTGAGAAAGTGCTGATAGGGACGATGTATTGGGCGAACAAGATGTATCTCTATCCTTATCCGCAGAACGAATTGTATATGAATGAGAATTTGGTACAGAACCCGGAATGGTAAAATTTGAATAGTATGAAAATGAAATTTATAAATATCTGCTTGTTCACCGCAGGCTGTCTGTTTGTGACAGGGTGTAACGATGATAACGAGATTTTCTTTGAAGATCTGACCGGCAATAAAGCATTGGAAATGGTGCATCCCAATGATCGGGACCAACCTTATCCGCGCGAAGAGCATGAGCTTTTTGTGAATCCGGCGCCGCTGATTGTACCGAAAATACTGAGAGGAGAAGATGAATTTCTGGAATTTGAGTTGTCGCAAGATAACTCATTTCCTGAGAAAGGTACGTACCGTTCCGGCAAACTGAACTGGGACCTATATAATGTTCACGAGCAACTGGCTACCGGTGACTGGTATTGGCGTTTCCGCAAAGTGGATGCCAATGACAAAGCTACCATTTGGAGCGAAGTCTATAAGTTTACGGTGACAGGCAAGGAAGAGGTGTTCGTAACGCCCAAGTGGGAAGTGCTCCAACAGAACATACCTGCCACGTATCCGCGTATCAACTGTTTTTTGGAAGAGGACATAGCGAAGGTAAGCCCGATTGCTGACACTCATCCTGAATATAAGTCGATGATTAGTAGGGCAAATGGAAAGGACGGTCTTGGTGTCAAATTACCGGCCAATCCCCATGATTATGGTATGGAAGCACTGGCGAATAACACGAGGAATTATTTGAATACCGCTTGGCGTCTTACCAAAGACCGGAAGTATTATGACAAGATACTGGAAATTGGCAGAACTTTGATTAATTACGGTATTACTGATGACCAACTGAAAAAGTATGAAAATTTTGCGGCGGGAGGTATTGTTGATGTAGTGAGTCTATGCTATGACCTTTGTCAGGAGAGCCTGACCGAAGACGAGAAGACAAAGGCGGAACAACTGATCTTGAAGATTGTCAATTACTACTACCGGAGTTATACGGGAAGAATCGAAAATCACATCTTCGATAATCATACTTGGCAAATTGTATTGCGCAACATGACGCAAGGCGCGTTGGTAATTTGTCAGGAATATCCCGAAGCAATGAATGCGCTGGAATACTTCTACGAACTGTGGACAGGGCGTGCGCCGGCTTCCGGCTTCAACCGCAGCGGGGCATGGCAGAACGGAATCAGCTATTTCGGAACCAACTGTTATACGCTCTACTGGATGCCGATGTTATTCTCACATCTGACGCAGACTGATTTTCTGAAACATCCCTGGTACAAAAATGCCGGTAAGGCAATTGCTTACACCTGGCTGCCGGGTTCGGGCAACTGTAGTTTTGGTGACGGAGTCGAAAAATGGATGACAGAACCGGGGAGAGTACAAGTGGGATTCATGGACTTCTTGGCTCGCGAAACGGGTGATTCTTACGCTGCTTGGTATGTCAAGGAGTGTGCTGTGGTACTGAAAGACAATTTTGATATGCGTTTGTATCGTATTGCTCAGGGGGACACTGACTATACAGCTGCGGAATTGGATGATAGTGCTTTTGAGAACTTTATCTGGCATAAAGACATCGGTGAAGGTGTGGCGCACTCCGATATGCGGAATTTGAATTCCAATCTTTCGTTGGCTTTCCGTTCCAGCCCTTACGGTTCGGGCAGTCATACGCTGGCAGACCAGAATGGTTTCAAATTGTTGTATAAGGGTAGACCGGTCTATATCAGCGCGGGCTATTATCAGAATTTTGCGGACAAGCACAACCTTTTGCAATACCGCAACACCCGCGGTCACAATACAATTATGATAAACGGCATCGGCCAGCCTTTCACTACGAAGGCCTATGGAAACATATGCCGGGGATTGAATGGAGAGAACATCGCTTATTTCTTGGGTGACGCTTCGAATGCATATTGCGGTACTTCCGATCAATGGGAATCGAATTTTGTTGCCGCCGGCATCAGCCAGACGCCGGAGTTTGGATTTGGTGACAATCCTTTGAACAACTACAAACGCCATATCTTTATGCTCCGCCCGAATAAGATTGTTATTTACGATGAATTGGGTGCAGACGAAGTTGCAACCTGGCAATGGTTGCTGCATAGTCCCGTAGAAATGCATGTTGCCGGGAACAAAGTGACAACCGATTACACCTATGAAGGTAGGGGCAGTTTCACTTCCGTTGCCCAGATTTACAGTGAGCAGACTCCGGACATTACTGCAACCGATGAGTGGTTCCCCGGTGGTGAGCCTGCCGACCAAGATCCCGTAAAGTATCCCAAGCAATGGCATCTCACCGCTAACTTCGGACCGAGCCTCAATAATAAGATACTCACCGTTATTCAGGTGACGGAGAATGGCAGTGTAGATGAAATCTGGCAGGTGAATAACCGTTTCACTTTGGGCGACTGGAAAATTGAAGCGGAAATGGCTGCCGATAAACCTGCCGCTATCACCATCTCCAATAAGTTAACCGGAGCCATGTTCAGCTATGGAACTCCTGAAGTGATTGTTGGCGGCGCTCCCTACAAACGCCAACAAGAAAACTCTTCTGTCTTGTATGACAATGTACAAGGTACGATGCAAGTACAGGAAAGTACGGACAAACCGTTGCAGACAACAAGGGCTTTGAAATAACATTAAATTTTTAAGAAATGAAGAAACTATATTTTATAATAACTTTATTGTTCACCGTTCTTCTGGCTTCGTGCAGCCAGGAAGAGCCGGTGAACGGTGAGACTGACAACAGCCGGGTGAGCATTTCCGCCGAACTTCCCGGGGATATTGCGGCAACACGTGCACAGATAACTATTCCTACTACTCATAAACTGCGTTGCATCATTGAGGTGTGGACAAAGAGCGATAGTCCTTTCTTGAAATATCGTGAGGAGATTGCGGTGGCAGCGGGCACTGTCCCTACATTCGACTTTCCATTGCGGCCGGGTGATTACACCTGTCTGATGTGGGCGGACTTTATAGCTGCGGATGCGACTGTTTCCGAGGTGACCTCTGTGGATGGTGTGACTTATACCCATTTTGAGGATACCTACTACGATACTTCCAACTTGCATCAGCTCATCGTCAAAGACGAGTTTGCCTCCAATTTGTTCGATACCGACCTTTGCGACGGCTTCTATGCCAAGCTGGAAGTGAAAAAGAATGCTGCTGCGGTGAATGAATCCATGAAGTTGACGCGTCCGTTTGCTAAGTTGATTGTGCAAGAAACCGATGCGGAAAAATTTGCTACACTCACAGGATTGACCGTCAGCTTCGAAATGCCTAAAACATTCAGTGTAGCTACGGGAGAGCCGGGAGCGGAAATGCTTACGGCAGTGTATGACAAGAACTTTGCTTCTGCGGAAGATGCTCCTCAAATATTATATACCGGATATGTTTTCACTCCTTCCACAGGACTTTCCTTGGGTAGCTCTATCCTTACGTTTACGACAGCTGCCGGTAAATCGACTCGTGAAATACCGGGAGAAAGCATTGAGTTGAAACGTAATCAACAAATGACTGCCGGTGGTAAGCTGATGGGTGACGGGGCATTAGATCCCGGTACAGATCCGGATCCTGAACCGAGCAAAGACCCGCAAGTAGGAGACTATTTTTTCATAGACGGTACGTGGAGCAGTGAACTGACGGAAGAGAATAAAGCGAATTGTGTCGGTATTGTATATGCGGTAGGAGCACAAGGGGGCGATGACATCAGCAATTATCCGAATAGTGAGGGTAAGAGCATTAAGGGGTATGTGATGGCGTTGCAGAATGTAAAAGTGGATAATAGCTTTGATACTGCTAATAAGAATTATTTTAATGGTAAAATTCGTCCTTATTTTTATCAACAAAATGGCTCTAATGTAAATTCTGAAATACAAAAAGCTTCTAAAGAAGCTTTTAAAGCTCTCGCTTCTGGTGCTGATTGGAACTTATACAATGGTTTTTCCGTAACTAAGAAGATTTTAGCTACCGAGATTTATACCCAAAATAAGGATAAAATGTATCATCCGGCTCTTACTGTCTTTGAGAAATGGAAAGAAACAACAGCCACAGTAGTAGCTAACTCTTCCGGATGGTATATACCATCTTCGGCACAATTATTACAATTTACCGGAGGATTATTTGGTTTTGCGGGAGAATCAGCTCCTGTAGTACCTGCTGTAACAAAGGTCGATGCTTATAATAGTGCTTTTATGAATGCAATAGACAAAGGAATTACGAAACATTTTCCGACAAATAATAAGAATGCAGGATATTATATGTATTCACTCTCGCTTTCTAATGATCCTGCGCCTTATGTACTGCAAATAGGTTACGGGGTGGACGGAGCAGGATCGATAAAGGCTACTAAGCCCAGCTTTAAAGTTCAAGCGGATATTCGTCCCGTCTTAACCATCATAAAATAACCCCTAATTAAAACTTATACGAATATGAAAAAGAATATATTAGGATTACTACTGATAATATGCTGCATGGGTTTGTTCACCTCGTGCAGTGACGATGATAACAACGGCATTGATGCCGGGCAGATGCATGTATCCGCTGTTCTCCCTGCAAGCATCACTGCCGGTGGTTCAGAGGACATTGTCGGGCACAAACTGCGTTGCATCCTCGAACTTTGGACAAAAGGCGAAGTTTCACAACCGGCTTATCGTAATGAAGTAGTCGTAGAGCCTTCTGCCGAAACTGCCGCTATTTCGTTCGATTTGGCTGTGGATGCCGGTACGTACGATTGTCTGATGTGGGTGGACTACGTTGACGGAACAGTTGCCGCTGCCGGCCGTTCCGAAGATGGGGCAATCCGTTATGCAGATAAGTATTACGACACTTCCGATTTGAGAAACGTTGCCATAAAAGAGATGAGTAGCTTGATTAACAACGAAGCTGCCGATGCTTTCTATTATAGCGGTGAGGTTTCAAAGAAATCAGGTGAGGCGTTGGTGTTGCAACCCCAAATGGTGCGTCCTTTTGCCAAGGTGAGTGTCTTGGAAAAGAACCTGAGGGAATTTAAACTGCTTTGGGCATTGTCCGGTTCCTATAATGCGACATCAAAGTTCAACGTCAGCACCGGCAAGGCTGTAGACGGCGAGATGGTGACTGTCGACTTCTCCATTCCGAAATTCAACTGGGAAGCTACCCCCGACGGTACTCTCTTCTCTGCCTATATCTTTGCTAATGAAGAAAGTGAAGACATGGGAGAAATCAAACTGAACTTTACCACCAAACAAGGACAGCAGAATGTAACAGTACCGGCCGACCTCGTTCCATTGCTTCGCAACCAACACGTCAAGGTGAGCGGTAATATGATGAAAGAATCTCCGATAGAAGATACTGAATTTGACATTGTATTCGACATTGACGTAGAAGATTGGGAATCGGCTAATTCGGATATCACAACCAGACCTCTCGCCGCCAAAATAGGCGACTTTATCTATAAAGACGGTACATTTGGAAACGAATATAATGAGAAAGCCATCGGTGTTATATTTGCATTGAAGGAGAACTTTACGGACAATAGTGACTACGGGACTGCCTTCGAAGGCAAGAAAATAGCAGGCTATGCCATGGCATTGGAAGGTACTGATCGTATTTACATAGGCCCCTCCAAAGATGGTAGTTTCACTGACGGGACTGATATTACAACCTTAGCGACAACAGAAACCTATAATGCCGACTACACTGTTAGGACGTACAATGGATATGAGTACAGTAAGGCATTTAATGCTATTTTTGATAATACTGAGCAATCTTTGTTATTCAAACAATACAAGGGCTTGCGAGCAAAGTATAACCATACAGCTACAAATCTTAGTGACTGGTACATACCTTCCGCACACCAGATGTACGATATTTGTGCCCGGATTTATGGCATCTCTCCTGAAAAGAATGGACCACTCGATGAATCAACGAAAAATGCAACGCTAAGAGCAGCCTATGATGTTGCGGTAAGTAGTATCGGTACACCTCAGGCTAAGTTAATCGGTAATGCTACCAGATCCACTTGGATAATGACAAGTTCGTTTGATAAGACACAATCAAAACTATCTACCTTGCTTGTAGATAACAATTTTAAATTTATCAATTCGGCAATTACCGGTAGCTGGGCTCTTAATTCTCAATATGTTCTTCGTCCAGTTCTCACCATCTTTGAAGGCGAGTAAATACGCGGAATACTAACTTAACACATTTGTCTATTGACGGACGGTATGGCTCATAACACCTTGAGCTATACCGTCTGTTCTGTTTCTTGATGAAGTCAGTGTGAAATCCTTTCTGTCAGCCCGCCGAACCGCTTGTTTTCGATATTTTCTCATCACTCGTCACACCGCCTGTTAACTCTCTAAGAGTAAGCCGACTATAGCGTGATGACAACCAAATAATGCGTGACGACAAAACTTTTGTCATCACGCATTATCACTTTTTGCACAGGGGCAGAACCTTGTTTTATCCAATACGTTTTCTGTTTTTAAACCATGTAAAACCTTGCTAAACTATAAGCTAAACTTCGTTTTCCAACTGCGGGCTGTACGGTTTCCGGTTGCGGGCCGAACAGCCCACAGTTGGCAACCGTACAGCCCGCAACTGAAAAACGAGGCTTAACTAAGTGTATAAAGACAAAATCTATAAGGGAATGAAAGATTTTGTTTGATGTTTCGGCTGATTTCTCTTGTTGGATTGTGGAGCTTTCCTCAGGCCTTCTTTATAATCTTCCTGCTTTTTTCCGGAAACCTCCAGTGAAAGTATGGTGAACTTGAAAGTCAGTGAATAGCACATGGTTCTGTAACAGTCTCAATCCGAAATGTCCGTCGCCTTCGTTGCGTTTGATAGAGAGGCGGAATAGTTCTTCTCCATTGATGCGGTAGGTTGTGATTCCTTTCTGCACCCGGATTTGGATGTGATACCATTGGTTGGGGAACAGCAGGTGAGCGGGATCTGTATATTCCTTGATTACAGGCCTTGCTATTGAATCGTTCAAAGAAGGGCCTCCGCCGTAGTATTGACGGAAACGGGTGGTGGAGTTATGGTTTCCTCCATATCCCACGTAAAACAGCTTTAAGGATTTGTAGTGTTGGAAGATGCCTTTTCTCCATGCTGCCTGTGCATGCAGGTTCTCAGGATGCTCCGGGTCGTTGGCGCCCCAGAAACAGTTCAGGTCACTTAAGCGGTCGTACTTCCCGCCCTGCATCAGCATCTTTATGCGGTAACTGATTTCATAGTCGCCTGTCAGACGTTTGTTATACCATAGCGTAAGGCCTTTGGGAGCCGTTATGTCCAGTGTGTCACCGGATACCATTATCTGCATTTCGCCGGAATGGTCCTCGATGGCCCAGTTTTTCAAGATGACTTGGGCCTGCATGATGAAGGGGAAAAGTAGGAATAAGCTTCCTGCAAGAATTCTGTAAATGAGTTGTCGGTTCATGGAAATAGTTGTTAAACAGTTTTTCTTTTAAAGGCAAAAGTAGCCAATCGGCATGAATAAGAGAAATTGAGAAAAGAAAAAGGCTGAACTTTTGCAAATCCAGCCTTTCCCCAACCTTGTTAATCCAAATAAAACCCTTTTTTACCTTAAAATTAAATGTCTGTTTTGTTTATAAGTTATTACTGATGTCTGTCCATGTATCTTTTCATTGCTTCCAGATAGTAGTAGTCAGCATAATTCAGCGGTACATCTATCTCGGAACCATGCGGCAGTGAGCCTGTGGAGTGCATCAGCACATAACCCTGGTTGCTGCCTTTGGCAGACAGATAACCGGGACCGGAAAGACTTTTCAATATAGTCTCGGCATAGTCGGCATATTTCTTGCCGTCGGGCACGAACGTGCTGAGTTCTAAGAATGCGGATGCCGTAATGGCTGCGGCCGATGCGTCACGTGGCGTTTTTTCGCCTGTCGGAGCGTCATAATCCCAGTAGGGGATAAGGTCGTCGGTTTTTACGCGTTCCATGATCATGTCTGCAATGTGAATGGCTTCTTGCAAGAAAGCCACGTCCTGGGTTTCACGATAGCAAGAGGTATAGCCGTACACTCCCCATGCCTGTCCGCGCGACCATGCCGACTCGGCATTTTTGCCTTGATGCGTCTGTTTGACTTCTACACTTCCGTCATTGTTGTAGCTCACCACATGATAGGAGGTGTAGTCGGGACGGAAATGGTTTTTCATGGTGGTCTGTGCATGCTTTACGGCTATGTCTTTGTATTTGTTGTCTCCTGTCAGCTTGGAAACGTTGAACAGCAGGTCCAGATTCATCATATTGTCAATGATGACCGGGAAGTTCCATTCGCCGAAATCCCATGAACGGATGCAGCCTATTTCCGGATTGAAACGGGAACATAAATTATCCGCGGTTTCTATAAGTACCGCTTTTATGGTGTCGTTGGGGGCAAGGCGAAGCGCGTTGCCGTAGCTGCAATTCATCATGAAGCCTATATCGTGCGTGCCTTTCAGCTCACGTATGGGGTTCAGCAGGTTGGTGTACTCGATGGCGCGGTTCTTCAACTCCTCATCGCCGGTCATTTCGTAAGCATACCAAAGGCTGCCGGGAAAGAAACCGCTGGTCCAGTCGTAAATGCTGCAAAGATATCTTTGGCCCAGTTGCAAAGCCGGTGGATTGGGATGCAGAGAGTCTATATATGATTTGTCTTCACGTTGCAGTTGCGTGTCAAGGAAATTCACGTCATAACCGGAATATATGGAGCGTGGCAGCTTGCCTGTTCCGGAAAGTTCTTCAGCGGTCAGTTTCAATTGGTAGGAAGCGGCGTCGAGCGCGTTGCTCATCCATGCCTCTTGGGGGGCCGGGGTGTTTTTACAACCGGTCAGGCCGATGAGCAGGGCGGTTGCAAATAACAAGGAGTTTCTTTTCATATTTATTGAATATTAGTGATTATTGTTCGTATGCAAAAATACGGATATTCGGTAAATATCTTGTATAAGGTTGTTGAAAGGAACTTCGGAAGGGTCCAAAGACGTCTCACTTTTGTCGCATATAGTTTTAATTTTGTGTTTTATCGGACAGAAGTATCATGGCAACCCGAAAAAGTTCCCTCCTTTGCCTTCAACCGGGCCTATCGGGGATGCTTCGGCAGCTTGGGACGTGATGGTCACCGTTTCGCCTTTTCGTATATCCAATGCGTACACACCTTTGCCTTGGGGAACCAGCATGGCATTGCCGATTTTGACAACAGGATTTTCCATATCCGTCTGTAAGATGCAGGGCTCTCCCGCGAGGCTTTTAATCCGTATGTCTGTTGTTTTCCCTCCTTTGCGGATGGCGGAAACGAGGAAAGCGCCTTCTGCCCGCAGGTCTTGGAACCGGACGTCCTGCCATTGGGAGGGGACGGCGGGGAATACGCGTATTTTCTTTCCCCAGCTCTGCAACAGCATCTCGTGGACACATTGTGCGCCTGATAGGGGCGTTTCGATAACGGGACCGCTTTCCATATACATTGTGTTGGGACGCAGGGTGAGGGCAAACAGGCCGTTTAATTTTTCCAATGCCTTGTTTCCTTCACCGAAAGCGGCGTACAATAAGGATGCACCCGTATAGGAAAATCCGAGGATATTGTCGGGCAGGCTGTGCCAGTGTTCCACCGACTTCTCCAGCAATTCTTTGCTGCCTTCCTGCTCCGCGTTCAGGAGATGGAGCGGATAGAACATCAGCAGGTGTGAGAAGTGGCGGTGCGAACGGTTGTAGGGGACATCTTTTCCTATCATCATGCCATCCTCGTTTTGGGGATAGTCGGTCAGTTTGTCGGCGATGTGCTGCCATGTGGGGCGTAGTTCGTCGTTGATGGACAGAATGCGGCAAGCCTCAAGCAGAGTCAGGCATCCCCAGCGGAGCAGTGCAAGGTCGTAGTTGCAGTCTTTGGCATTTCCGTATTCCGGAGAGTAGGTCTCTTTCAGGTGCAGTATGCCTTGCCCGTCTTCTTCGAGGAAAGGAAGATAGAAGTTGATGGCACGTCTTAGAGTGGGGTAGACCGTATTTCGCAGGATGCTCTCGTCCATGCTGTAACGGTATTGTAACCAGAGGTTGTGGCATAACCATGGGAGGTTGCCCACTTGGGCGAACGGTTTGCTGCCGGGCACGCGCACATCTACTCCCACCAAGTTGAAGTCGGTGGCTACGGGCAGTGCGGCGGCATCTTTCCGGTAGGCCTTGGGTACATTGTTTATTAAGTTTTCAAAGTTGTTGTTTATCGCATCCACCACCGGCATGCCCAGTTCCAGCCGGTTGGAGGCATAGACGGGCCAGTAACTTAGTTGCACGTTCAGGTTCCACCAGGTGTTGGGCCATGGCGTCAGCACTTGCCAGGGGCCGCTGTTGTCCAGCAGTCCGCCGCCGACGCGTGTTGCGGATGCCAACTTGTACATTTGCGCCCAATAGAAGTTTTCTATCTTTTTGTCGGGCAGGCTTATGAAGCTTTGGGGGTAATAATTGTGCCACCAGTCCCGGTGTGCTTGCCGGAGGAGGGATATATCTGCCGTTTGCAGGTTTGCCAATGCGGTCTCCGCCTTTTTCAGGGCGTCGGTCTCAGGAAAGGAGTGTGCGTTGCTGATGACAAGGACGCTTTTATTGCCTTTCCTTATTTCTTTCCAGACGGTGGCGGTACCGCCACCTGCCAGCAACGGTTGCCAGCAGTAGTTCAGCCCGTTGCGTTCGTACAGTTGTGATGCGGGGTTGGATATATAGTCTTTCTTGAAGTGGTTCTTGCTTTTTTTCAGTATGGCGTTCAGCTGTCTGGGCGAATCGGTGCTTTCCGGATAGAACCGCCAGGTAAAACCTCTCTCGCCTTCCGTCGCTTCCGCTTCGACAATGATGTAGGGGCTTTCGGAGGTGACGCAGGCCCTTAGCTTTATTTCCCCCGATGTGGTGCGGATGCATCCCCGGGTTTCGGCATCCCATAGGTCGAGCCGCATGGTTCCGGAAGTGATTTCACCTACGGGGTGGAGGAGGAAGTAGCCTATGAGCAGGCGGCTTCTTCCATAGATGCCTTTGTCGTCTTCGCGGTGATCGTGCACCATACTGTTGTTTACGTCCACCCGTATTGCGTTCTTTTCCGGTTCTTTGCAGATGTAGGTCCCCATACTTCCGTTTCCCATAAAGGGGGCTTCGTACCATGTCTGAGGCAGACGGTTCCATATCATGTCCTGTCCGGACATAAACGTTTTCCAATCGATCTGGCAATAGCAACAAACAGCTGTACACCATATCACAATAGAGAATAATAGGGCTCTTTTCATGCATTAATTAAGTTTTGTAATTTGTTGTATGTTTCTTTAATTATTTCCGTCTATGATGTCATAATTGTTCTTGTTCATAGGCTTGATTGGATAACGTGGCAGTATACAGTCAAATGTCAATTCAATTACTGATGCGATATTATCAGGAGCTTTTGAAGGCACATTGATATAAATTCCATCATGTGTATTTTCAAAATTCAGAATCTGCCCATTGTGTAGCAAGCGTGCGGAAGAAGCAGTTTGATACAAACGAAACAGTAATTCCCCGTCTTCAGGCCATTCGATAACATGAAGATAAACGTGAGTCTTATTTGCAATGACTTTTTGTGTACAATACCCGAAATCGGGCTTCTTTACCTTGCAACGTTCTGTTCCGTAAATAGAGTTTCCGTATTTTTTCATCCATTTTCCTATTGTATCCAGGCGTTGAATGTTCCCTTCCGGAATGGAACCATCAGGAGCGGGACCTATATTCAACAGGAAGTTACCTCCTTTGGATACAATATCAATTAGATTGGTTATTAAAGTCTGAGGAGATTTCCATACAACTCCCCTGCATTGGTATCCCCAACTGTTGTTCAACGTCATGCAAGTTTCCCAATCCGTACCGTCCAATTGTTTTTCTGTCGGTATTGCCTGTTCCGGAGTTTTATAATCTCCCGTAATGTCTTCTTCATTTCTCACCAGTCTGTCATTGGTTATGATATGAGGATACTTCTTTATCACCTCATTTATTTTTCTTGCGAGAGTGGGTGGTCCACTAGGAGTGTCCCACCAAATAACAGCGACATCACCGTAATTCTTGAGTAACTCTTTTATTTGGGGGATAGCTACACTATCTGTATATTCTTCCATTGTACGTGCTTGTTGTACCGGGTCCCAACTGCCGTTATGAGCTGCAGTGTAAGCATCAATCTTTTCCGCATCAGGGTTTGGCCAGCCTTGTTCCATAGGTCTTCTGTGTGTAGCCCCCCCGGGATTATTCCAGTCTTGCGCCTGCGAGTAATAAAAACCTAATTTCATTTTATGTTTCCGGCAGGCTTTTGCCAATCCGTCCAATACATCTTTACCATAGGGAGTGAAATCTACTATGTTATAATTGCTTGCATTACTTTTAAACATAGCAAATCCGTCATGGTGTTTTGCAGTTATGATTATGTATTTCATTCCCGTATTTTTTGCTAATAGTACCCATTCTTCCGGATTGTATTTGATGGGATTGAAGGTTTTGGTCATTTCCTGATATTCTTTTACGGGAATTTTGCAACGGTTCATCATCCATGCCGGTCCACCTACTCGTGACAAATATCCATGATAGTCACCTCCCAATACAGCGTAAGGCCCCCAGTGTATGAACATACCGAAGCGTGCTTCACGCCACCATGCCATCTTTTTGTCTTGTTCACTTTGTTGTGCAAATGAATTAAAACTAAAAAGAAGGAATAAAAAAATAATTTTCAATTTACTTTTCATATCATATTATATTATCTAGTGATTAGAACTGTTTTACCATTTCCCCATTGTCTGTACTCTTTGGTCACTCATTTCTTGGGTTTCCCATTTTCCATTGACACTGTCGAACAGGACAGAAGCGTCTTTCTCTTTACATGAATAAGTCTTTCCATATATGCCGGGTGAACCGACTGCCGGAGTGACGACCAAATATCGGTCGTCACTGTCACAACGCTTCTCATAACTTATTAACTTTCGCATTTATAGGAGGTTGACTATAAAAGTGACGAGTGATGAGAAAAAACTCATTATTGCATAGTGACTTTAAAGGCATAAGCATATTCTCCTACCGGGGCAGCCGGTGTAGTGATATACAATCCGCTTTCATCCTGTGTCCATTTAACTTTCTCTCCGGATGCAAGGAACGAAATGGATTGGATGTTTTTTAGCTCTTGATTGTTCAGCTTTTGTACTTTGAGGGTTTCACCGTTTCCCGCCCGGTCCAAAGTGAAGATGTATATTACATTCAGGTTATAATTCTGCTTGTTCATGGATTCATTGGGCAGAATACCTTGATTGCGCGTATCTGTGAAAGAAAAACGGGCATTCATTTTATCATTTCCGCCGGTAGCGCTGACGGAGTTTGTATAGTTCAGGGCTGTACGGAAGAAATCATCGATTATATTTTTCTGGGGTAGCATGGCGTACTCTTTATAAGACTCATCCCCGTAGAATTCATTACGCCAGTTGGGAATGATTTGTCCGGTCATTTTAGGTCTCCATGAACCGGTAGCTTCAAGCGCATATTGTCCATTGGTTCCTTGTTCGTATACATCTTGAAATTCATAAGAGTCATAGGCTTTGGTCATAGACACATAACCGTTGTATTCCAATTGCAGTTTTCCTTCCTTGCCCTTTTTCGTTGTAATAACGATTGCACCGCTTTGTGCTCTCGAACCGTATAGGACCGCCTACACCGCTACCGGATTGTGAAATCTGAACACCTGCCACTTTACCCTGCAATAGGTTGGACACGCTGCTGGAACGGTTTTCAGAGAACACATCCGTTTTTACTTCTTGCATGGCATAGCCCAATGCTTTCTTTTTTCTCTTAATACCCAGTGCAGTTACTACTACTTCATCCAGCATTTCTGTGTCTTCTTTCAGATTGATGGTGAAAGAACTTTTTCCTTTTATCGATATCTCTTGTGTGACGTATCCTACGAAGGAAATGACCAGTGTTCCATCTTCCGGCGCATCAAAACTGAACTTTCCGTCCATATCGGTAATGGCGCCTATGGAAGTTCCTTTTATAGATACATTTGCACCGATGACCGGACCGAAATTGTCATTTACCACACCTGAGATTCTTTTGTTCTGTAAGATGCTTTCAACGGATTCCGTTCCTTTCATTAAAACAGGCTCATTTGCCGTTGCATAACTGTGGAAACAGCAAGCACCGGTCAATAACGAAAGCATTAGCATTCGTTTCATGTGTGTGCTCTTGTTCTTCATAATACTTTGGATTAATTAATAAATTACTTTTATTATATTATACAATAAGTATACTATTTTATCTTGCCGGTAGCTTGCGCAGGCCTGTCTTTCATCTCCTGCACTTCCCATTTACCGTCAAAGCTGTCATATAGGATAGAGGAATTTTTGTCCTTACTTTCGTACACTTGGCCGTTCATGACCGGTTTCTCTTTTCCGTAACTGAATGTGGCTTGCGTTTTACTGTTCCGGATGTATAGGCTTGCCGGGTGCTTGGTGTTCAGCTCCGCTTCAATCTTCCAGTCGCCGCATTGAAAACTGTTGCTGTCGGCATGCTTGATGTCTACAATCCGGTTCCCGTCCGCTTCCACTTGGATGATGGTAAGGATGCGGTTGGTCTTGCTGGGCGCATAGCTGGCTGTCAGCGACCAAGGGGAGGTAAAATCTTCACCGCGCACGCCTGCCTTCGTATTCGGTTCGGCAGCAAACTTGTCTGTTTGGCTGATGGTGCACTTCTGCTCACTGAACAGGCGGGCAACAGAGGTGTATCTGCTCTTTTTGTTGCGGGTTGTCAGTGTGGATGTCGCTTCGTCTATTTGGAATTTCACCGGACTGTGCAGCAGCCAGTCCCAGCGGACAGCCTTGCCGGCTTCCAGCTCATCGTAGATCACTACGATATTGGGATGCAGCAGGAATATGTGACGGCGGTATTTCTTTAGCGGAGTCTCTCCAAAACCGTTTTCACGCGACTGTTCGAGGTTGTGGTTGGCGAAGTTCTTCTGCCACATGGGGTATTCGCTGATGCCGCAATAGGCATTGGACGCGTCACCCAGAGCGTAGGAAATGTGCTCACCGTTGAACATGCGGACGATGTCTCCGTAGGCGCGTGTGGTGAACGGCTGACCGATGCCGTCTACCAGCAAGGTGTTGTGGGCGCGTGTATTGCGGTAGGACAACAGATTGTGCGGATCGGAAAAGTTCATATAATGACCTACTGCATGATAGATGGCTTTGCCGCCGTAGTGCAGGTTGAAGGCGTTTTGATTGGAGTGTGTGTGGCTGCCGGAACCGAACGCGCCGGAACGGAAGCTGAGGCTGATATTATGCTTATAGTTTTTCAGGTCGTTGTTGGCTATCATTTCGCCGGTGTCTTTGAACCATACGGCTTTGGGGGCATCCGATGGTAACTCGGCTTTCGGGGGGCGTTGCTTGCCGCATGCCATGCGGTAGAGGCGTGTTTCGGATTCCGTCTTATAACGGTTGTTGATGGACGAATACCATGCGGCATAGGGGTCTCCGGTGGTACGTGCCATGAAGTCGGCAAAGGCGCTTCGGATACGCAGGGGTTTGCCGTTGTTCTTCTCATGTCCGTCACCGAAACCGGCGCTCAATGACCGGGGTTGCCAGCTATACAATAGGGCAAGACCGGCGTTCTTATACCAGGGGTGTTGCATGAAGTCCGTTTTCGTCAGGTAGCTGAATAAAGAGGGAACGTAAGCCAGAGTGACGGCATTGGCGCTGAAATAGCTTGTTCCGTTGTGCCATGAGCCGTCGCGGTTGAAACCGGATGCCGGAGCACGCGCCGTCCATAGCTCGTAGCTATATTCCAGATATTCTTTGGCAAGCGGGTATTTGTCGTACATCACCAGTGCCGCTTGCATGAAGTGACGGAAAGCGAATTGCCAGAAATGATTGTCGAAGATATGGGTTTCTTCTTTCTCTATAATGTGTTTTTTATAATAGAGTGACAATACGTCCATAATGATGCCTTCCATTTGCTTGCGCTCTTGCGGAGTGAAGCGGTCGTAACAATTTTCGTAGGTGCACGCCAGAGTGTAAATCAGTTCTCCGGCATTGAAGTCATTGTTGATGACTTTCTTGTCGGGTTCCACTGCCAGCAGGCAACGTACGTTCTGCACCATCTTATCGGCATACACGTCCAGTTGTAGCATTTGGTAAGCGGTATTCAGGTTGTCACATTCGGCAGCCATGCGGGTGATCTGCCTGTATGGCTTGGTGTCGTTGGTGTAATTGGAGCCGAGTGCATTACGCGAATCGTTGATCATATTCTCGAATTCCGGATTGGAGCGCACTTTCTTGCGCGCCTTTTCCAGATTGCCGTTCAGGAAGCAATAGATGCGAGGGTATGCCTGAGGAATGTTGTTCAGGAAAACATTTGCTTCGGGGGTGACGAATTGAGGTATGTCATCGGTTACAGTGAAGCTGTAAGTTTTGCTCCAAGGGAATTCTTTGCCTTCTTTGCTCACCGAACGCACGCGCCAGTACCATGTGCCGCTTTCCAGCACCTTGTGCGGGTTGAACATGCACCAGGGTTTGGGCTGTGACAGGAGGGTACTTGCGTCCGAAAAGTCTTTGCTTCGCGACAGGTTGAATTGCAGGTAGTCCGACTGCTTGGTGCTTTGGGGCACTAACAACGGGGCAGGGTTTATATATAAGGTATGTCCTTGCTGTGGATACGGAGTCTCGCGTACATTCTCGTGTATGCAAATTATGTTTCCGGCCTGTGCGGCAATCAGTGTCAGGCAGAATGTCAAGAGAATAAAAAGCTGTTTTTTCATGTTATATTGTTCTTGAAATAATTCTAAGTCAACGATAGCAAAGGTATGGGGTTGGCATGAAAACAGCTTGCAGTAATGTCAAATGAATTATTATCAGGATGTAAAGTACTTACACTCCTGTATAAAGTACTTTCAAATTTGTGTAATTCATAAAAAGGTGAGACAAATGGCAATTCAGTCTCACCTTTTTGTGAATTAGTATTTTAATAACTTTCGAATGACTATTTTCCGTACTCTGACGGCAGGCAACCGAAGTATTTTTTAAAGCTGGTGGCGAAGTAGGATGGGGTGTTGAAACCCACCATTCCACTGATTTCCGAAACTGTGTATTTCCCTTCTTTCAGCAGCTTGCATGCCTGGTTGAAACGCATCTTGCGAATGAAGTCATTGGCAGATTCTCCTGTCAGTGCTTTCATCTTGATGTGCAGGTTGGAACGGCTCATGCACATTTCGCGGGCGAATATCTCGGTGGAAAATTCCACGTTGTCCATGTGCTTCTCCACAATGGCTACCGCTTTTTTCAACAACTCTTCGTCCAACGGATTGAGTGCTACTTTTTCGGGCTCTACTTCCAAGGAGTTGGAATAGTGTTCGATAGCCCGGTAGCGGGTGCGGAACAGGTTCTTGATCTTTGTAGCAATCATTATCATAGAGAAAGGCTTGGGAATATAGTCGTCCGCACCGACTTGCAGTCCTTCCAATTGTTCTTTCAGGTCCGTCTTGGCGGACAATATGATGACAGGTATATGGCAGGTGCGCAGATTCTGTTTTATCTGTTTGCATAGCTGCAGGCCGTCCATAACGGGCATCATGACATCCGTCAGTATGAGGCTCACCTCTTGCTCTTTCACAATGGACAACGCTTCCTCGCCGTTTTCTGCTTTCAGTATATGGTAGGTTTTGCCCAACTCCTCACAGAGGTATTGGCGGATGTCTGTGTTGTCTTCCACAATCAGGATGCTTTCTTTGTTTTGTCTGTCTTTAGCTGCCGTCTCTTCCGGGGATGTCTCGTCTTCCGGACTTTCTTTGTCTTCCGTATCGATGACATACATGTCCCGGTTGTTGGTGGTGTAGACTCTCTGTTCCTCGATGGATTCGGACTCAACCAGTTTCTCTTCCGGAAGGTATGCCGACTCCTCGGTGGGCAGATAGATGGAGAAAGTGCTTCCGACGCCTTCTTCGCTCTCCAGTTCGATACGCCCATGATGCAGCTCCACGAGGCGTTGCACCAGTGATAGCCCGATGCCGCTGCCCAAGTGCTCGTTGTCTGCCTGATAGAAGCGTTCGAAGATTTTGCCCTGTTTGTCAATGGGGATGCCGCTTCCCGTATCTTTTACCTGAAGGAGTAACTCGTGATTCTCTTCCTTCAAGGTCACTGTGATGCTCTTGCCTTCACCTGTGTATTTGAAGGCATTGGAAAGCAGATTGTTTACAATCAGTTCCATATAATCCGGATCACAGAATATCTCACGTCCTTCTGCATTGGAACTGAGGTTATAAGCTATCCGTTTGCGTTGGGCCAGACGTTCATAGAACAGGAAATTCTTTTCGACCACATTGTGTATCAGATTGAGCCTTACTTTCAAATTGAACACACCTAATTCGGCGCGTCGGTAGTCCATTAGTTGGTTCACCAAATGCAGCAGTCGGTTGGTATTCTTCTGTACATGTTCCAGTTGCCTGTGCAGCCACCGGTCGCTTACTTTGTCCAGCATTTCCTGTACCGGGGCGAGAATCAGGGTGAGTGGGGTACGCAACTCATGGGAAATGTTGATGAAGAAACGTAGTTTCATTTCGCTCACTTCTTTCTGTCGCTCTTTGTCCACGCGTTCCATTTGCAGTTTCGCTTCCATGCTTTTGCGCAACCAGAAATAACGGAATATAAAAATGGTGATGGAGACAAAAGCGATGACGAACAGCAGGATAGCCCACCACGTTTTGTACCAGACAGGAAGCACCACGATTTCCAGTTCTGTGGGCGTTTCATTCCATTTCCCGTCGCTGTTGGCGGCTTTTACAAGGAAATGATAGGTGCCCGCCGGCAGGTTGGAGTAGGACACTGTGCGCAGGTTGTTGGAGTAATACCATTCTTTGTCGAAGCCTTTCAGCATATAGGCGAATGTGTTGTGATTGCCTGATATGTAGTTGGATACGACGAAATCCAGTGAAAACATGGACTGTTTGCTCGACAGTGTGATGCTTTTTGTCCCGCTGATATCTGTCTTCAATATGCCGGTGTCGTCATTGGGAAAGACCCTTCGGTTGAACAGGTGCAGTTGGGTGATGACAACCGGTGGAGTGTATGGATTGTCCACTATCTGTTCCGGATGGAACAGAGTGATGCCGTTGATGCCACCGAAATACATTTGTCCGTCTGCTGTCCGGCAATGGGCATTGTTGGTGAACTGGTTGCTTTGAAGCCCGTCGTTGTCCGTATAATTGCGGAATTTCTCTGTTTCGGGCTGGAGACGGCTCAATCCTTTGTTGGTACTTAGCCACAATCCGCCGTTGGCGTCTTCCAATATTCCATGAATAACGTTGTTGGGAAGTCCGTCGGCGGTGGTGTATTGCTTATACTCTTTTTTGTTTTCGTCAAAGCGGAAAAGTCCGCTTCGCGTTCCTATCCAGAATATTCCGTTATGGGCTTCGTGTATGGCTGTAACCGCCTTATGCCTTATTGGAAAACCTTCCGGCAATATGGGGCAGACCAATAGTCCGTCCTTATTTTCCGTATATACGTTCATTCCCTTTTCGCTGCCCATCCAAAGGCGTTGCTGGCTGTCGCGCAAAATATAGGTAAACTCCTCTTGTGCCAAAGGGCGTCCGTCGCTTTGGGCAGTGATGCGGGTAAGTGTCTTCTTCTGAGGGTTGAAACGTATAAGGACTGTCATTCCGGTCAGCCATAAGTCACCGTTGATCGCCGGTTCAATGTCGTATATGTTTCGTGTGGCTCTTTGGTTGAATGTTTCGATGCGGCCGGAATTGCGGTGCAGGATGCTGAGGCCTCCGGTGTGGGTACCGATGTAGACCAAATTCTGCGCTTCATCAACATAAATGGCTTTTACGTCATTGGAAGCAAGCCCGTCTTTCCGGGTGTAATGTACAAATTGGCAGGTCTGCGGGTCGTAAAAGTTCAGGCCGCCATTATTGGTGCCTATCCAAAGTTTTTTATGCTTGTCTTCCTTGATACATCCGATGATGTTGCTGTTCAGCGAATTTGTTTTGGGGATGGAACGGATGTTCTGGAAACGGTTCTTGAGAGGATGGTAATAGTTTAATCCGCCATAGAAGGTGCCTAACCACATTCCGCCCTGCGAGTCCATAAATATATCGCGGACGGATGTTTGCGAAAGACTGCCGTTGACTTCTGTGTCGCTGGTGTAGCTGTCGAACGAATCGGTCGTCTCATTATAGGTGTTCAAAGAGTTGATGGTGCCTATCCACAAATCGTTTTGTGAATCAAGCGCCAGCGAACGGATATAGTTGGAACTGATTCCTCCCTTTTTTCCGGGGGTGTTGACATAATTGGTTGTTTCTTTGGTCTGTGGATTGACTTTGTACAGTCCATGCCCTTCTGTTCCTATCCATAGGCAAATAGGGGATTGTTGTAGAATGGCAAGTATTTGTTTGTCCTGAAGTTCGTTAGGCGTGATGTCTTTGAGTGTCTTGCGTGAGATTGAGTAGACAAACACTCCTTTATAACTTCCTATATATACATTGTCTCCCTGCCTGCTGATGGTGGTAGGGGATATGGACAACAATGAGGGATGTAGGGGCTCGTTGGAAAATTGTTGGGTTTCGGTATCAAACAGCAAAAGGCTTTTGCTCTTATTGGAGAATAAAAGTAATTGATTCTCGCTGATTTCCACAATACCGCTAATGGGCCTGTTTTTTTGATAGTGATAATTGTAGAATTTATCTTGTGACGCATCATAAAGTGACAAGCCTTCTTCCGTACCTATCCATAGATTCCCTTGCGAATCGACCATGCATGATCTGGTTATATCGCAACCGATGCTGTATGGGTTTTGTTCATCATGTTGATATACAGTGAAGTCGTAGCCGTCGTATTTGTTCAATCCGTCGTAGGTGGCAAACCACATATTGCCTTGTCTGTCCTGAACGATGTCGAAAATAGTGCTTTGCGATAGTCCTTCATTCACACCGAGGTGGGCAAAGCTGATATGCTTGGCTGCCTGTGCATAAAGAGAGAATGTAAATATACAAAGTAATATGGACAATAATATAGATTTTAAGATAGACTTTGCCATGGTTTGCTGATTGATAAGGTTCTTTGAGACAAAGATAGGAATAAATCTTTATTTCTACCGGAGTAATTATAAAAAACAGAGATTTAATACGGCTTGTTGTAATTGTTTTGTGGGGATGCCTTTTTTAATAGTTGTTGATAGTTTGAGAAATAGTAGCTTGTGTCTTTTAGTCTTTTTATGTAAGAAAGCCGTAGCTTTTGTTAAAAGGTCTTCCTTTGTATTAATAGGGGGAATGTTAAGCATTTGGCTTTGCCATTCAGAGCTAAATAGAAAAGCTGCTCATGTTATGAGTAAGGATGAGAGAGGAGATGCTTCACTATGCTCCGAATGACAAAGCTATAAATGAAGAAAGGCAAGGAATGAGGGGCCTTGCCTTTCTTGGGATTGGTATAAGGTCGTTTATGGGGAATTAGAAAGTCAGGACGGCACGAACTACGCCAGCGCTATTTTTGGGTATATCGCTTCTGAATTTGAAGGTTGAAGAATCATATTGCAATTGGTAAAACTTAATTAGTGCAGTTGTAATTGTCTCTGCGTTGTATGAACTACTCCAATAATTAGTTTTTGTGGCTATTTCTTTAGGAAGTTTATCGGCTGTAGCAATTTTTTCTAGGCTATTATTCACTTTGTCAATATTATCCTTTAATACACTGAGCTGTCCTATAGCAGGTAAGTACCAACCGGTAGAGGGCGCTTTATTGTCAGGCTGTGCGAAATTCTGACATTGGTCGTATGCTGCCTTTTTTTCTTGGGTGGCGATAGCTAAAGTGTTTGAGTATCCGTTGTAGTCATCTGTCGGTTTTGTAGCTGTTCTCACTCCTTCAATTTGGGTATGATCTATATCTTCAGCATGACTCCAAACAGTTTTTTCACTTTGAGTCAGCGTCACTACCCATCCATGTACTTTATTATTTGTAAAAGCCACATTGGCATAGTTATCCGTATCCAACGGTGCATCTTCACTTTCTATATGGAAGATAACCCCTATAGCTTGTGAACCGTTTGTGTTAGTTACATCTGCTCCCCAAGTGCCGTCAGCATAGAAGTAATCTCCTACTTTAGGAGCATTCGGATCTTCCGGCTTGCCGTCAATGTCCACATCTACTTTAATTTCTTCTTGTGTAGAGAGATTGACTCCACCATTAATTTCATAATTCGGTTTAACGGTAAATCCTTTTTCGATAACCTTTTCAGGTAAAGGAGTTTCGGTACCATCTTCTGTGAGAATTATTTTGATGTCACTATTGAATTTTGCAGTTTCGGGGTTTTCAACGAACAAGAATGTTGAGAAATACTTTCCTGCCTCTTTTTTAACTCCGGTTGCTTTTACAAGCGTCTTGGTTCCGGCGGCGGATCCTGCTATCATATTGAATTCTCCCGGCATTTCAAATTCTATATCCATTGTTCCAACTTTCTCCTTCCAATCATCTTCAGTTTTGGGCGTTAGGTTCAGTTTGGCAAACGGACGCTTCAAAGTAATGTTTAGTATATCAGCGTCTTTAATTTGAGAGTTAGACAGCACGCCGCAGAAAGCATCGGCAGCGGGATTGTTGAACAATTTGGCGTTGTTGGCTGGGTTTTCAGCGTCTGCATTTACACAGATAGCTTGCATGTTAGCGGTGTTGTAATACTTATCGGTGTATTTTTCACCTGTTTTACTTGCACTTTTATCTACATAATCTGCCCAAAACAAACAACTGTACTCTACGTTACTGCCTACTGTGAAAGTGAATGATATTTGGGTGTCTTCTGCATTTACCAGTTTCTCAATACGGGTAATTTCCGACTTGTCATCATTCTTCACAACGGAGAGGATGCAACGCAGTTGATCGTCACCGATTACATTGTCTACTCCTACGCTGCGGGTAGTTGCATTGTTAGGCACTTGCGCCACGACGGTTACTTCCTTTGGGGTTCCGTCTTGAGTGGCGATGATCTCTTCTTCACTACAAGCTGCAAAACAACTGATGAATGCAGCCATTACGATGTTTAATATACTCTTTTTCATAATCTTAGAAAAATTAAAGTGTTATATAATTATTGTTGATTCTTATTCTACGGTCAGGTCTTCGTCTATCGAACCGTCGTAGCCGGGATCCACGCCGATGCCTCCGGACGGGTCGGCGGTCAGGAAGTTGGAACGTTTCACAATGCGGTCTCCTTCCTTGTAGGCTATCGTAAGGTAGGTACGTGCCAGCAGGTTCTCCTTGTTGTCCAGCAATTCCACCGCAATGGGTATTTCGCCATCTTCCGGTATAAACGTATAGTCGAAAGCTACGCTTAGTTCAGTTGTTCCTGCGGGGGGGACGGTAATCGTGCGATTGAACGTGATGTATTGCAGGCCATGTTTGCTGATGCCGTCCAAGGCATGGAATCCGGTATCATAAAAGCCTAAATAGCGTACCTGTAAGGAATATTTGTCTCCGGCTTTCGCACCGTTTGCCATGAACTTTTCAACGTCGTTGGCAATGAGTTCATAACGTGCCACAGGGCGTTTCATTGCAGGCTCTAACGTTATGGAGGCGTTCCATTGGTTGCGGTATTTACTCAATTTCAGGTCTTGGCATGAATAGAATACATCTTTGTATTCGGTGTTTCCGCGATAGGTATCGGGAGAGATTACCGGAGCCAATGTAGCTGTATTGTAGTAGAGGTCCTCATCGCTGTCGGTGCTTACATAGTCCGCCCATACAACCAACTGGTAGTCGCGTGCATGGAGCTTCATGCTGAGGTCCATTTCCAGCTTTGCTGCGTCGGTCATTTCATGGTAGACTATTTGCCGTTTGGAAAGGATACGGTTCTGGTAGGCATCCACGATGATGCGGTGGCGATGTCCGGCGTCGGCACGTGTGCCGGTTCCGTTGTCTGTGATGTTTTCTGTATCCAGTTGCAGTGACAGGGCGATGTTCACATTCACTCCTGTGGGGTCGATACCCGGTTCGCCGTCTTGGGTCAGTTCGGGCTCTTCGTAGAGGCTGCATGCCGTCATTAATGCCGGTAATAATAAAAAGAGGCAAATGCTTTTGGCAAACGGTAGGTATATATTCTTTTTCATAACTTTTTTGATATTAGAAACGGTAAACCAATGATGCGCCTGCACGTGTAATTCCCCAGTAATTGCGTTTACGGGTATCCAATTTTGCGCCATTCTCTATGTTGTAATAAGTATTGTATTCCATGTTGGCATAGCCTGCGCCAAGAGTAAACTCAGCTCCCCAATGGTTGGAGAAAGGCAACTTATAGCCGTAGCTGATACCTGCACCGAGCAAAGGCTGTTTTCGGGTCTGATAACGTGTATCTTCCCATTTCAGGTTGAACCAGGCGGCATGGGCGTGTAAACCGAAAAAATGGCCTTTGCCTGCCGATTTCAACCACCAGCGTCCTTCAGGTTGAAACGCGATGGTACGCAGCCCATGTTCACGCTCGATGTCGCCGATGCTCCACATCACAGGGAAGTCAATGGAAATATGCTTGTGTACTTTGACTTCCAAGGCTAGGTTCTGTACGGCTACGGCAAGGAAGGGAACATTGGTTTTCAGGGCAATATAATCTTCGGATGCAGCAGAGGCTTTCTTGCTTTTCGTCGCTGTTGGTTTGCCCGGCTTATTTTTGGACGCATCCTTTTTGGGTGTCTGTGCGGTGCTTCTGGCAGGTGCTTTTTTGCCTTTCAATTCGGCTTGCAGGTCTTCCCAAGACTTGTATACGGTTTCTGCCGGTGAAGCGGAGGTTTGCATACGGGGTTTCCGCGGCGTTTGCGCCCAAATAAGTAAGGATGCCGTCAGGCACAGTATCAAGGCGGTTCCTCGTTGCATGAATGTATTAGGTTTCATATATTTCTTTGGATTATTAGATTTCCAGTTCGGGTAATTTGTCTCTTAAAGTTGTTTCGTAACCGTCTTCGCGTACTACGGTCACGTCACCGTCGTAGGTCACTGCCGCATCGTACTGGGGTCTTGGGAAACGTACATCGAACGAAGGTTTGCCCTCGGAAGATACGTTGGCCTTGATGATCCAGCTTCCCATCTTGATGCTGCCGTCTTTCAGACGTTGCGGTATGGAGAACGGTTTGTCGGGAGTGGTTTTGTTGATATGGGTATGAATAATAGTGACAAAACGATACACTTTGTGCTTGCCTGAAGTGGCGGTGAAATGCCAATGGTTCGGATACTTCTTGAAGTTTCCTTTGTCGTCGGCGCGCAGCCAATTGGTGGCAGGAGTGAAAAATTGGCTGGTGGTGTCTGTCTTCAATTCATCACTGCCCAGTAGGTAGGCGTCGGAAATGCCGTTCTTACTGGTAGCCTGAACGTGCACAAACTCGTTTACCATATTGACATTCATCGGATTGGTGACCGTATGTAGCAGATAGCTCCAAGTGACAGGTTCTTCGGCTTCCAGTTCGTCATAGATGAATGTGAATCCGGTTTTTCCCAGTTCTACGATGTGACGGCGGAAGGTTTTTAGCTTCACGTCGTCCCAACCGGCTTCGGGGCTGAACGATACTTCTTCCTTTTTGGCTCTTGCCAGCCAGCTTTTAGAAATAACCTTTCCGTAGGCATTGGATGCATCACCCAGTACGTAGCCAATCTTTTCGCCTACATAGTAGCGTGGAATCCAGCCGTAACCTTCGGTGCCGATGCGTTGTCCGATGCCGTTTACAAGAATGGTATTATGGGCGCGGGTGGCGCGATGACAATACATGCTGTGCTTGTCGATGAAGCTGATGTGGTGTCCGCTACTGTAAAATAGCGGTTGTCCCGACCAGAATGTATTGAACGCATTCTGGTTTGCCAGCGCATGGGAGGTGCTGCCGTAAGGACTGCTGCGGAAACTGAACATGGAACTGCGGCCCACACGTTCAAGATTGGTGGAGAATGAAGCAAGTCCGGTTTCGGGGAATACATATCCAAATGGCAGGTCTTTCAGTCCGGCGCCGGTAGGCAACGGTTTGTTGCATTGCAGGCGGAACCAACCAAGTCCGGCTTCTTTGCCAACATTGTCTTCTTCCAGTATATTGGCACGACCGGCTTGTATAATGCGCACATAATCGGCAGCATACGTATTTCCCGTCATGCGTGCCAGTGCATCGGCGTATCCCACTCTGGAACCTCTTGGCCGCGTTACGTTCAGGTGTGCGCTACCGTTTCCGGCGGATTTGGAAAAAGGAGGCTGGTGATAAATGACGTATAAGGCATTACCCTGGTACCAAGGATCGTTGAAGTAGTTGTAGCCGGTGATGCGACTATAAAAATAGGGAACTTCGACCAGGGTACGGACGTTTACGATGAAGTAGGAATCACCGTTGTGCCATCCGCCGTCTTTGTTCAGACCGGGGAAGCGTGCCAGCCAGAGATTGTAGCAATAATCCACCCAAGTGTCGGCTTCGGGCAATTCACCGTAAACGGTAAAGGCAGCCATTGTGAAGATACGGAAGTTCATTTGCCATACATGGTTGTCGGCAATGAAGTTCTCCAAACGGTTGTTATACATCTTAAACAGGTTGTTTCCGTATTTTTTTATATGCTCCAGAAACAGTTGGCGAGTGGCGTCATCCAGTAAATCATACAGTGTGTCGTAAATGGTGGAGCAGAGGGACAGCATTGTGGCCTCGTTGAAATTGCCGACTATGTTTTTGTTTCCTCCCCATGTGATGATTTCTTTGACACGCTTCAAGGCTTCGTCGGCGTAGCGGCGGTCTTTAGTCAATAGGTAGGCGCGTGCCAGTACATCGATATTACCTTCTTCCGCATCAATAACACGACGGCTTTCGCGGGTCATCATTGCTTCTCGTTGGGCTGCATTAGTCAGCTTTTCCGCCAATTTGGTATTGATGTCATTGACAGATTTCATGGGTGTGGCAAGTGCTTTGTCTGCGCGAGTGATATAGGTCTTGCGGTCGGCGCTTCCTTGACTGCGTTTGATGAGATTCTCCCAGTCGCTTTTATCCATATAGACGCGCGGATGAACTTTCGGTAGTTTGGTCAGTACCGTTTTCAATGCCGGCGGACAGAACATTGCCGGGTTTTTGTTTACGGTAAATTGTTGGACAGGCGCCCATTTGGTTGCGCCATTTATTATGTAGCCGAATTGCCAATGCCATGTGCCCGGTGCCAGAGCTTGTTCCGGATTGAAAAAAGGCCAGCGGGTTTCGGCTTGCATGGTTCCTTTTTTGAAGGTTGCATCTTGCGACCAGCGTACTTTATAGCGAAGTTTAGTTTTATCTGCTTTTTTCAAGGCGGCCTGGGCGGCAAGTGTCTTTAGCTCGCTGTCTTGCGTCTTGAGGTCGGCAAGGAGCGGCCATTGGAACGATACATTCCGGTCGCTGATGACAGCTTTATTTTCCGGAATGGCTGCTTCCCTCATTTCGTGCATCAGCGTGACATCGGTCAGCCGGATAGTGGCCGGAGCCTGTGCCTTTACCATTGTTATGGTTAAGGTGAGTGATAGTGCTATTAGTAAGGTCTTTCTCATGATATGTTGTTTTAATATTTTTCCATAATCCGATATGGGCGGTTTACTTTTCAGCTTTGTTTGATCTTTTTGTAAATTCGGTTAATAACTTTTGCAGGGGTATCTGCTTTATTAATATCCGGGATTATTTATCCCTTCCAACTTGCTGTTGATTTGCAACTCATCTTCCGGAACAGGAAAAAGTTCGTGCTTGCCTTTCTTGAAGTTCCGATAGGCAGGGTAGGCGATATTGGTGGAAGTGTTGACTGCCGTATTCTCTCCAAACAGAGTTAATGCTTCTTTCAGTATGCCCCAACGTATAAGGTCGAATTTACGCTGTCCTTCGAAAGCCAGTTCGAAGCCGCGTTCCCAATAGAGGGCAGTGCGGAACTTACCGGCATCGTCGCTGTCATTGATGAAGTCGAGCTTTTTCATGAGTTCATTGGTCTTGAACAGGCTGTTATAGTTGAGAACTGTAATTTCTGTGGCTCCGGCACGTCTGCGCACACTATTCAGAAGTTCCCAGGCTTTGGGCGTATTGCCGGTTTCGTTGTAGGCTTCGGCGGCCATCAGCACAACATCCGCGTAGCGCAACATACAGTAGTTGACATCTGTATAGTTAGGCTCCTTATAGCCGGCCGGCATCCATTCGCGTCTCCACTTGGCAGGGGTCCAGTTGCCTTTTTTCTTTGACAAGTCTGTCTTTTCGTGCACACCGGTTGTCTTATTCCATGTCCAGCTGTGCCTTCCGATAGCCACATCGCGGCGCACATCCTGTGCTTCATAGAGATCATACCATTCGGGTACAGCACGATAGGAGACTGCTGCACGTCCCATAACTTTATTGGCATCTGCCGAATTTGCCGGCGCTTCCACAAATATGCCGATATAAGTTCCCCAATATCCTTTAGTGCCGGGGTAATAGAAAGAGACTTCAAACAAGCTCTCCCGGTTGTTCAGAACTCCGGCCGAGAAGCCTTTGAACAGTTCTTCATAACCTCCTTCGTAGAAACCATGATACTGTCCTCCTTCAGTTTGGAAAGCCTCCCATTCTTTGATGACGGCGTTAAAGTATCGGGTACGCAGAGTTTCATCGGGACGGGTTGTTGTGCCATCCAATTGCAGGCTGTATCCGGTACGGGTCAGTAACACACGCATTAACAGTGCGCGGGCACTTCCCTGGGTGGCGCGTTCGGGCGAGGAGTTGTCGTTGCCCCATGCCAGATGTTCCTTGGCAAAATCCAGGTCTTTAATGATTTGTTCGTATATATCTTCGCGTTTCGTACGCGGCTTGTAGGAAGTCTCATAGTTGCTCGCATAGTCTATGCTGAAAGGAACGTCTCCCCAATAGCGCACCAAGTCGAAAGCTGCCTGTGCACGTAGAAATTTTGCTTCGGCTGCTAATGCTTGCAGAACTTTACTGTTACTGTATCCGTCCATGTTCTCAATGCCGTTAATGGTATAGTTGGCGCGGTTGATCTGCTGGTATTTTCCCGCCCATACCGCGTCTACCCATGTATTGGCAGGGCGGAGGGTGTAATGGCAAATGTCACGACGGGTGTTATCACTGTTGGTGCCGCTGGCATAGTAGGTGTCATCGGAGCAGGGAAAGGCCATGCCGTCCTTATCTCCATAGATGCCGGGCAGCACGCTGTAAATTCCCAATACAGCCATGTCAGCCTGCGCATCGTTGATGAAGAAATCTTTTCGTTCGTAAGAGGAGTTGGGAGATTCGCTTAAAATATCTTCACAGGCGCTATTGATGCACATTCCTGCCAATAAGAAACAGATAGTATATAGGGTATTATTCTTTTTCATGGCTATATAGTTGTTTAGAAAGTGATATTAAGTCCGAATACATAGGAGCGGTTACGGGGATAAGCGCCATAGTCTACACCCGGTGTCAGGTTATTCCCTTTGGTGGATACTTCCGGATCGAAGCCGCTATATGGTGTCCATACGAAGAGGTTACTGCCGGTGAAGTAGAGACGCAGGCTTTGAACATTGAACTTACGCAGTTTTTTACGGTCGAAAGTATATCCCAGGCTCACGTTGCTCAGACGCAGGTACGAGGCATCCTCCACTGCCCATGAATGGATGTATTTGTCGCCTGCTTCCATATCATATATGCATGCAACGGTTTTTCCCGCGTTGATGGCCGCCATTTCTTCCGGATCGGTTATAAGTTGTCCCTCACTGTTGACGGTCATCCATCGGTTGCTGCTGTTGGCAATGTTCAGCACACTGTAATTGGTGGTAGCTGTTTTGGTGTTGGTCAGCTTGGTTGCATTCAGCACTTCACCGCCATAGCTGAAGGTGAAGAAGAAGTTGAAATCCCACCCTTTGTATTTGAACAGGTTGTTCAGACCGCCGTAGAAGTCGGGATTGGCATTGCCGATGACAGTCATGTCCGAGTCATCAATGACTTTGTCTCCGTTCCGGTCATCGAATTTCCACATACCGGGACGTATGTCGCTACGGTTGAATGTGCCGCTCATATAAGGGATTCCTTCTTTCAGGGTGTAGGTCTGGTCTTTGGCATTGTAGTCAAAGTCCTCTACCTGATATAATCCTAATGTCTTATACCCATAGAATTGTCCTATCGGTTTGCCAACTTCGATTTTGTGTGTTTTCTGGTCGTAGCCGAAGCGGGCTTCTTCAAGGAAATACTGTTCTCCTGATAGAGCCTCAATCTTGTTACGGTTGTGCGAGACATTGAAATTTGTGGTCCACGTAAAATTTTTCTTCTGTATGTTGACGGAAGTAATGCTGAGGTCGAAACCGATGTTGCTGGTTTTTCCGATGTTCCGCATCATGGTTTTGTGTCCGGAAGATGTCGGCACGCGTGAATTCAGCAACAGGTTGGAACTTTTGTTGAGGTAGAATTCTGGAGAAACAATGATCCGTTGTTCCAGAAATCCCATATCTATGCCGACATTCAATGTTTTGTTTGATTCCCATTTAAGATCGGCACTCGGAATCCCGGATGTGGCATATCCCGGTGAGAGCGCTTCACCGATGGGGTAGCGGGTGGACGTTAGTAAATCAAGCGATGTATAGCTTGCTACTCGGTTGTTACCTGCCAAACCATAACCCACCCGGAGTTTAAGGTCGGAGAACAAGTTTAATTTTTTGATAAACTCTTCTTCGCTTAGGCGCCATGCTGCGGAGACGGATGGGAAAAAGCCCCATTTGTTGTGGGCAGCGAATTTGGAAGACCCGTCGGCACGCACTGTGGCGGTCAACAAGTATTTCTCCCGGAAATTATAGTTGGCACGTGCGAAGAATGAAAGCAGGCGGTCGTCGTCGTTGACACTGGAACGTATTTCACTCGGAGTTCCCAAACCCATGTCGTCCAATCCGATGTCGTTGTTCGGGAAGTTGGTGGCATAGGCTCCCAAGTATTTGGACCAGCGCGAAATCCATTCTTGACCGGCCATTACATTCAGTTTATGAGTCTTACCTCTATAATCGTAAGTGAATACATTGGAGGTCTGGAAACTGCCATTTTCGTTGTAAGCTATGTTGCCGTTGATGCTGGAACGTTTGCCGGCAACGGATTTTTCGCCATAGAAGATGTCTTGGCGTGAAGTCTGATAGCGCATACCGGTACTGTTGCGGAAGCTGAACCGTTTGGTGAAGTTGAAGGTGAAGCCGCCGTTAGCCTGCATGCTACGCACTTTGCGGATTTTTGTTTCTTCTTGTGCAGAGAGAATGGGGCTTTGCATCGGATTGGACTCATCGTCAATCAGGTCATCATCTCCGGTGATCAAATCACGATCGTTGCCTGTCAGTGAATTGACAGGGCGGTATTGCAAGATATGTTCCATTTTGTTGAAACGGTTGTTTCCTTCCGAAGTTCCCATACCGTATGTTTTCGATTCGTCATAGCTGAGGCGGGCGTTGGCTTGAAAACGGCTGGATGCTTTATGCGAGATGTTGAAAGATACGTTGTGGCGGTCCATTCCGCTTTTTATCATGGCTCCCAGATCTTTTACATAATTATAGGAAAGACTGTATTTCAGTTCTTTATTTCCACCGGAAATGTTCACGCGATAATTCTGTGAGGTGGTGACCCGGCCGAAGGCTTCTTCCTGCCAGTCTACGCCTTTTCGGTTGCCGTAGTTTTCGTCTATTTCCCGGAAAGAACCGTAAGAATTCTGGAACCGCCGTACACCGCTTTCTCCGTAGAAAGCCACATTACGTTCATAATCCAGTAATACATATTCTTTAGGTGACAGTACATCCAGCTTTTTGTTTACTTTCCGTATGCCTATGTAGCTATTAAAGCTGACATTCATTTTTGAGGAATCCTTAGCACCTTTCTTGGTGGTAATCACAACTACGCCATTGGCGCCTCGTGCTCCGTAGATGGCTGTGGAAGATGCGTCCTTCAAAATGTCGATCGTTTCAATCTCGCCGGGATCCAGACTGTTCATACCATCTTCGCTGGGGAAACCGTCAATGATATAAAGCGGTTCGTTGCTTTGGGTAATGGAGATACCGCCACGCACACGAATAGAGACGGATGCTCCCGGTTCGCCTTCGCTTTGCATGATTTGCACGCCTGCCACGCGCCCAGCCAAAGCCTGAGCCACATCCGAGGTGGGTGTTTGCATCAGGTCTTCGTTTTTTACAGACACGACAGAACCGGTCAAATCGCCTCGTTTGGCTGTTCCGTAACCAATGACAACCACCTCATCCAGCACCTTGCTGTCTTCTTGCAAAGTCACATTGATTTGTTTTTGTCCTTTTACTGCTATTTCTTGTGTTTTCATCCCTATATAAGAGATGATAAGCACATCCTTGGCAGGATTGCTTACTTTGAGGGTATATTGTCCGTCGATATTAGTGATTGTTCCCACTCCTGCGCTTCCTTTAATGGAAATATTGGCACCGATGACTTCCAGTCCGGTGTTGTCTACAACTTTTCCGGTAACGGTAAAGTCTTGTGCATGAATACCCAACAGAGGGAGTAAACAAATCATTAATAGAAAAAATCTTTGCATGCTTTTCATTGGAGTCTAATAGTATGATTATAAATCTGCTTTTTCCGTTTGCTAAATTAGATTTTTCTTTATCCAACGGCTTTTTGGCATGTGCCGTAATTCTACATTTGTGTTGATTTACCTTTTAGTTCTGTCCAACTTTCTTATATTTTTGTCTAAAAAAACAGCTCTCTGTTGAAATGGATATAAAAAAACAACGGTTTAAAGCAAATTCCTGTTGAATAGTGCTTTAAACCGTTGTTGGCAAGAAAGTGAAGTATTATCCTATGTCATTTTTATATTTCCAGTTCGGGAACTTCGTCTTTCAATTCTGTCTTTTTATTACCATCGTGTATCACTGTTGGGCCATAATCCTTATAGCTTACGCTTGCATCGTAGCCTTTGCGCGTATTCCGTACTTCGAACGAGGGCTTTCCATCGGTGGAAATATTCGCTTTGATATTCCAGTCGCCCACCTGTATGCTGCCGTCTTTCTGTTTTTGGGGCGCAGCCTGTACGGTGTTTGCATCAGTGCCTTTAGCGTGCGTATGCACAATTGTGGCAAAGCGATAGACTTTCTGCTTGCCGGATGTGGCGGTGAAATGCCAGTGGTTGGGGTATGGCTTGAAATGTCCGTTCTCGTCTGCACGCAGCCAATTAACGGCGGGTACAAAGAACCTGTCGGTTGTGTCCGTTTTCAATGTTCCGGCAGAGAAGAGGTAGGCATCGGATACACCGTCCTTGCTTGTGGCTTGTATGTGTACGTATTCCTTAGTTTTGTCTACATTCATCGGGTTGGTGACTGTATGCAGCAGGTAGCTCCAAGTTACGGGCTTGTCAGCTTCCAGTTCATCGTAGATGAAAGAGTAGCCGCTTTTGCCCAGCGTTACGATGTGGCGGCGGAATATTTTCAGTCCGGTATCGTCCCAGCCATTTTCGGGGGAGTATTCCAGATTACTCTGTTTGCCGCGCAGCAACCAAAGCGGGGAGATTACTTTGCCGTAAGCATTGGATGCGTCGCCTGCAACGTAACTTATCCGGTCGCTGACATAGTGGCGTGGAATCCATCCGTAGCCTTCCGTACCTATGCGTTGCCCCATGCCGTTTACCAGAATTGTGTTGTGGGCGCGTGTGGCCCGGTGGCAGTAAACGCTGTGCTTGTCGGTGAAGCTGATGTGGTGTCCGCTGCTGTAAAAGAGCGACTGCCCGTTCCAGAAGGTATTGAAAGCGTTCTGGTTGGCTATGGCGTGCGAGGTGCTGCCGTAAGGACTGCTGCGGAAGCTGAGCATGGCGCTCTTGCGGGTATCGTCCAAGTCGGTGGAAAACGAAGCCAGTCCGCTTTGCGGGAATACGTGCCCCATAGGGAGGTCTTTCAATCCCGGTCCGTTGGGGAGTGGTTTGTCGCATTGCAGGCGGAACCATGCCAGACCTCCGGCTTTGGAGGTGCTTCCTTGTTCGAGTATATCGGGTTGGCGCTCACTGATGTGGCGTACATAGTCTGCGGCATAGGTGTTTCCTGTCATGCGTGCCAAAGCATCGGCATATCCTACGCGTGTGCCGTTGGGAGTAAGTATATTCTGATGCGAGCTGCCGTTACCGCCCGATTTGGAGAAAGGCGGTTGCTGGTAGATGACATACAGCGCGTTTCCCTGATACCAGGGGTCGGAGAAGTAGTTGTATCCGGTGAGGCGCGTATAGAAATAGGGAACTTCCACAAGTGTGCGGAGGTTGACGTGGAAGTAGGAATCGCCGTTGTGCCATCCGCCGTCTTTGTTCAGGCCGGGGAAGCGGGCGAGCCACAGGTTATAGCAATAGTCCGTCCACGCATCGGCTTCGGGCAGTTCGCCGTAGACAGTGAAAGCTGCCATGGTAAGGATGCGGAATGTCATCTGCCATACGTGATTGTCGGCGATGTGGTTTTCCAAGCGGTTGATGTCGTGTTTGTACATGCTGCTGCCGAATTCTTTTATCTCGTTCAGCAGGAATTTGCGCGTGGCGTTGTCCAGAACGTCGTACAGCGCATCGTATGCCATGGAACAGAGTGAAAGCAGGGTAGCTTCGTTGAAGTCGCCCACTACGTTTTTGTTGTCTCCCCAAGTGGCCATTTCCTTGACACGCTTAACGGCTTCATCGGCATAGCGGCGGTCTTTGGTGAGCAGGTATGCGCGGATCAGCACATCCGTATTGGCTTCTTCGCTGTCGATGATGCGTCGGCTTTCGCGGGTGAGCATTGCGCTTTGCTGTACTTTGTTGGTCAGCCCCTTTGCCAAGTCTGAGTTGATGTCGTTTACGGATTTCATCGGGGTGGCGAGTACTTTATTGGCGCGTTTGAGATAAGTTCGGCGTTCGGGTTTTCCTTGGCTGTTCTCTATGAAACTGTCCCATTCGTCCTTGTCGAGCCATACGCGGGGATGATGGGCGGGCAGCTTTTCGAGTACGGTTTTCAGAGCGGGCGGGCAAAACTTCATGGGATTGGGTTCTACCGTAAATCGCTGTGTGTCGCTCCATTCGGTTTTGCCGCCTGTGACATAGCCATATTGCCAGTACCATGTGCCCGGTGCCAGGTCTTGTTCCGGATTGAAGAAAGGCCAGCGGGTTTCTATTTGCATGGTATTCCCCGGTCCGAATGTCGGGCTTTGCGAATAACGCAGGAAATAGCGCAGCTTGCTTTTGTCCACTTCTTTTTTGGGAGTGCTCTCTTCTGTTCCGTCCAAGCCGCTTCGCAGGATGTTGAGCTCTGCCGGTAGCGGCCATTGGAAAGATACGGCACGATCGCTTATGGTGGCGCCGTCCGACGGAGAGGGAGTTGCACGCATTTCGTGCATCAGAGTGGTGTCGGTGAGCCTGACGGTAGCCTTTCCCGCTGTCTGCGCTTGTACACAGACGGCAGGAAGGAAGAGGAGGACGGTTGATAAAATCTTATTCATGTAATTAATATTGTTATAAGGTTAGTTGGATGAGTGGGAGTTTGCCTTTTTAGGAAGCGCTTTTCCCGGCACATCGTGCAGCTTGGGGCGTGTAGGCTTGATTTTGTAAGTATTCATATAGTTTTCAAGAATGTCTCGATGTTGCTGCGCTACTTTCTCGTAAACGTTTTCCATCATCAGGTTTCTTGTCTCGCCTCTGTCGTTTTGCATGTCGAACAGTTGTTCGCGGTGTCTTCCTTTGTCGTACAGCACGTATTTGTAACGTTCGGTACGTACCATCCAGCCACGTGTTTTGCTGCCGTCGAAACGTGTTTCGGTGATGACATAGTCTTGGTGGGGAGCTTGCGGATTACCCTCTTCTGCTATTTTGCGGAATGATTTTCCTGTTGTACTTTCGGGCTTTTCGGCTCCGGTCCAGTCGCAGATTGTGGCAAAGAAGTCCACCCCGTTGCTGATGAGTTGCGGCAGTTTTTCGCCTGCATGCTTCTTTCCGGGCAGGGTTACGATAAGGGGGATATTTACCACCTCTTCATATAAGGCCGATTTTTGGTTCCAGTGGTGGGCGCCTATTCCGTCTCCATGATCGCTGGAGAAGATAACAACGGTGTTCTTCCACAGGTTGTTTTTATCGATGGCGTCGATGATCTTACCGATTTCGCGGTCTACCTTCTCTACCAGACGGTAGTAAGTATAGCGGTACATGCGCCAGTCCTCAGGGGTGAACGTTGCGGTAGGGTAGACGTTGAAGTTATTGTCTCTTTCCTCCTCGATGACATCGGCATCGTAAGGATTCTTGGCAAAGTTAGGGGGAAGTCCCGGGCAGTTGCGTATTTCGGGTATTTCCATGTTGCCGTAGGGAAGATTCTGGCTGCGTGCATATTCGCAAATGTTATGCGGATTGTCATAAGAGGCCGCGAGGAAGAAAGGCTTGTCGTGCTTGCGTGAAAGGAATTGTACGCAAGCCTCTGCCAATCCGTCGTCGCTGTGTCTGTGTATCTGGTCGAACCCGCGTACTTCGTCGGGAATGTCAAGTTCGGGTACATGCCATTTGCCGCCGTATGCACATTCATATCCGGCATTCTTGACCAGCGTGCCCAGTGTTTGTGTTTGGAGCGCTTCCGGTAACGGTGCGCCATTGGTCAGCAATTCCACCGAACCGGGATAGTGTCCTGTGAACATGGCGCCGCGCGAGGGACCGCTGAGTGGAGCCGTACAATAAGCGTTTTGGAACATAATGCCGGCTGCGGCCAGTCTGTCCAGATTGGGGGTATGCACATCCGGGTTTCCGGCGCAGCTCATGGCATTTGCCGTATGCTGGTCGGTAAAGATGTAGATAATGTTGGGACGTTCGGCAGCGTATGCCATTGATGAGCTAAGCAGTGATAGGCAGGCTATGTGCTTCATTGGAATTTGTTTTACCATATTATTAGTTTTATATATTGAGATTTTAGAGGCTATTTCTCCGATTGCTAAATTACGTCTTTTTCCATGTATGGGAGAACGCTAATGTTTTTTTTATGGTGCCGAATGTTTATTCGACTGTCAATTTTGTATAGTAGACCTTTAAATTTGTGCTAAACGTCTCGGTGGCTGCTTGGCCTTGTCTTGCGGAATGATTTTTTTCGTCCTGCAGAACGGTTTTATTTGTCTCGTGGGATGATTTCGTTTATCTTTGCCGCACCTAAAGAGAAAATGAATGATAGTTTGTATTGCCGAAAAGCCTTCTGTGGCGCGTGACATAGCCGATGTACTCGGAGCGAGAGATAAGAGAGACGGATACATCGAAGGAAACGGATACCAGGTGACGTGGACATTCGGTCATCTTTGTACCCTGAAAGAACCGCATGAATATACGCCCAACTGGAAATCGTGGAGCTTGGGCAGCCTGCCTATGGTTCCGCCCCGTTTTGGAATCAAACTTATCAGTAATCCCACCTACGAACGCCAGTTTCACGTGATTGAGAACCTCATGCAGCATGCCGACATGATTATAAACTGCGGTGATGCCGGTCAGGAGGGAGAGCTGATTCAACGCTGGGTGATGCAGAAAGCCGGTGCGCGTTGTCCGGTGAAACGCTTGTGGATTTCGTCGCTGACGGAAGAGGCCATTCGTGAAGGATTTGCAAAGTTGCGGGATGCTTCCGATTTTCAGCCGTTGTACGAAGCTGGGCTTTCGCGTGCTATCGGTGACTGGTTGCTGGGCATGAATGCTACCCGCCTGTATACGATGAAGTACGGTCAGAACCGGCAAGTGCTTTCTATCGGACGTGTGCAGACGCCTACGCTTGCATTGATTGTAAACCGCCAGCTTGAGATACAGAATTTCGTTCCCAAACAATATTGGGAGCTGAAAACGGTATATCGCGACACCACTTTCTCCGCCATTCTCCGCAAAAGCGATGAAGAACTGGTGCTGGAAGCGGAGAAACAGAAGGAAGGAGCTGCAGCCAAAGCTGCAAAACCGGAAGAAAACCGGGGTATAGAACCTATCACAGACCGGGAACGCGGAACGGCTCTGCTGGAACAGATCAGGAATGCTCCTTTCACGATAACGAATGTCACCCGCAAGAACGGCAAAGAGGCTCCCCTCCGTTTGTTCGACCTGACTTCCTTACAGGTGGAATGCAACAAGAAGTTCGCTTTCTCTGCCGATGAAACGCTGAAAACCATCCAGTCGTTGTACGAGAAGAAAGTAACGACCTATCCGCGTGTCGATACCACTTTTCTGAGTGATGACATCTATCCCAAGTGCCCCGGCATATTGAAAGGCTTGCGCGATTATCAGGCGTTGACAGCTCCGTTGGAGGGGACTACGTTGCTGAAATCAAAGAAGGTTTTCGACAATTCGAAAGTGACGGATCACCATGCCATTATCCCTACCGGGCAGCCACCGCAGAATCTGACGGATATGGAGCGCCGCGTGTTCGATCTGATTGCACGCCGTTTCATTGCTGTCTTCTATCCGGACTGCCTGTTTGCAACGACCACCGTCGTAGGTGAGGTGGAGCAGATTGAGTTTAAGGTTTCGGGAAAGCAGATATTGGAGCCCGGCTGGCGTGTGGTCTTTGGTACTCCCTCGGCTCAGTCTCAAGAAGAAAAAGATGAGAAGGGTGGGGAAGAGGAGAATGTACTCCCTGCGTTTGTGGTAGGAGAGAGCGGTCCGCATCTGCCGGATTTGTATGAGAAGTGGACGCAACCGCCACGTCCTTACACCGAGGCCACCCTGCTGCGTGCTATGGAAACTGCCGGTAAACTGGTGGATAACGATGAATTGCGCGATGCTTTGAAAGAGAACGGAATCGGCCGTCCTTCCACCCGGGCCGCCATTATCGAAACACTTTTCAAGCGTAACTATATCCGTAAGGAGAAAAAGAACCTGATAGCTACTCCTACCGGTGTGGAGCTCATCCAGATTATCCATGAGGAACTGTTGAAGTCTGCCGAACTGACGGGTATATGGGAAAAGAAGCTGCGTGAAATAGAAAAGCGTACGTACAATGCGGGACAGTTTTTGGAAGAATTGAAGCAAATGGTGTCGGAGATTGTTATGAGCGTTCTCTCCGATAACAGTAACCGCCATATCACCATACAGGCCCCTGCACCGGAGAAAGGTGGAAAGAATTCTGCTTCATCGGCTTCCGCTTCCGATAAACCGAAAAAAGAACCTAAGAAAAGGGCGCCGCGAAAGTCTGCCGCAAAGAAAACGGAGACGGCAACAACTGACAGTCTGCCGGCGGCAGCAGAGCAGCCGGCATCTGTTGTACAGGCCGATGAGTTGGTAGGACAACCTTGCCCCCTTTGCGGAAAGGGAACGGTGATTAAAGGAAAAACGGCTTACGGCTGTTCCGAATGGAAGAGTGGTTGTACGTTCCGCAAGCCGTTTTAGTAAAATCTATAATCCTTTTTCGGCTATATATTTCCACAATGGGGCAGCCATTAGTGCTTGTTTTATTTCTCCTTTCTCCAACAGCTCTTTTACTTCCGTTAGTGTAAGCAGATGTACGCTGAGGCTTTCCGTATCTTCCAGATGTTGTTCGGAAATCTTTTCTACATCGGTGGCAAGAAAGCAATACGTAATGTTAGTGTGAGTGCCTGGGTTGGGAGAAATCTGCATGAATTCCTGCCATGTACCATTTCCGTAGCCGGTTTCTTCCAAGAGCTCCCGTTGAGCGGAAACCAACGGTGACGCGTCTTCCTTCTCGCATACGCCGGCACAAAGTTCATAGGACGTCTTTCGCAAACCATGCCGGTACTGACGGATAAATACGAACTGTCCGTCGCGTGTAATGGCAATTGTATTTACCCAGTTGGGATATTCCAGTATATAATAAGAGGGAATGTGGTTACCGTTTGGCAACACTACATGGTCTTTGCGTACGGTAAGCCACAGGTTCTTATGCAAGTATTCGCTGGAAATTACTTCCCAAGGTTTTTCTGAATCGTTGTTGGGCTTCATTACTTTTATATTTGAATAACCTTTAGTAGTTCAGGTGGAACTCAACCACCGCTTCAATACCTTTCCGCAGGATGTCCAACGGGATGTTTTCGTTGGGAGAATGGATGGCGTTGGACTCCAAGCCGAATCCCATCAGTATGGTTTTTACTCCCAATACTTGTTCAAAGGTAGAGATGATAGGAATACTGCCGCCGCGGCGCACTGCCAGCGGTTTCTTTCCGAATGCTTTGGTGAAGCCTTTCTCCGCCGCCTGATATGCAGGGAGGGTGATGGGGCATACGTATCCTTGTCCGCCATGCATGGGAGTGACCTTTACCTGTACGGTGTCGGGGGCTATGCTCATGATGTAATCGGCAAACAGTTGCGAGATCTTATGGTGGTCCTGATGCGGAACCAGCCGGCACGATACTTTGGCGTATGCTTTGGAAGGCAGTACGGTTTTGGAACCTTCGCCCGTATAGCCGCCCCAAATGCCGCATACGTCGAAAGACGGGCGGCAGCTGTTGCGTTCCAGTGTGCTGTATCCTTTTTCTCCGAAAAGGGCTTTCACACCGATAGCCTTTTTGTATTTCTCTTCGTCGAACGGAATGTGTGCTATCATTTCGCGTTCGGCTTGCGGCACCTCCTCCACATCGTCGTAGAAGCCGGGAACGGCGATACGTCCGTCTGCGTCCGTCACTTTGCTTATCATCCCGCAGAGCACATTGATGGGGTTGGCCACTGCACCGCCGAAGTGTCCGGAATGCAGGTCGCGGTTCGGACCGGTCACCTCTATCTCCCAATAGGCAAGTCCGCGCAGGCCGGTGGTCAGTGAGGGGAGGTCGGCGCCCAGCATGCTGGTGTCGGAAACGAGGATGATGTCGGCTTTCAGCAGTTCTTTATGCTCTTGGCAGAATCCCTCAAGGCTGGGGGAGCCAATCTCTTCTTCTCCTTCAAAGATGAATTTCACATTGTGGGTCAGTAAGTTGTTCTTTACCAAATATTCAAATGCTTTTACCTGAATGAAAGACTGTCCTTTATCATCGTCTGCGCCGCGCGCCCAGATGTGCCCGTCGCGTATCTCCGGTTCAAAAGGGCTGCTTTTCCAAAGCTCCAGCGGTTCGGCGGGCATCACATCGTAGTGTGCGTATATAAGTACGGTTTTGGCTTTCGGGTCTATCATTTTCTGTCCGAACACAATGGGATTTCCTGCCGAAGGCATCACCAGTGCTTCATCCGCGCCGGCTTCCAGCAGCAGTTGCGCCCAACGTTCTGCGCAAGCAAGCATGTCGTCGTGGTGCTCGGGCTTGGCGCTGATACTGGGGATACGGATAAGGCTGAACAGGTCTTCCAGCATCTTTGGTTCGTTCTCTGCGATATATTTCTTTATTTCCATTACTTTATCGTTCGTTTGTTATAATTGTGTAGTACGGTCTATCAGGTAGAAGTCGAGCAAGGTCATGGCCGTCATGGCTTCTACGATGGGCACTGCGCGGGGCAACACGCAAGGGTCGTGGCGTCCGCGGGCTTTGAGGGTGGTGTCCGTACCATCCAGATTTACGGTGTGCTGTTCCATGAGTACGGTTGCCACCGGTTTGAAGGCCACGCGGAAGTAGATGTCCTGTCCGTTGCTGATGCCGCCCTGAATACCGCCGGAATGGTTGGTGTGCGTTTCGATGCGCCCGTTGTTGTTGAAGAATACGTCGTTCTGTTCCGAGCCTTTCATTTTCAGTCCTTTGAATCCTTCGCCGTATTCAAAAGCTTTGGCAGCATTGATGCTGAGCATACCTGCGGCGAGGGCGGATTGGAGCTTCCCGTAAATGGGCTGTCCCAGCCCTATGGGGCAACCTTTGACAACGCAAGTCACCACACCGCCGATGGTGTCGCCTTCGCCTTTTATCTTGAAGATAAGCTCTTCCATTTCTTTTGCTTTCTCCAGGTCGGGGCAACGTACGGGATTGGTTTCAATCAGGTCGAGGTCGTAAGCGGTATAGTTGTCTTCCAGTTTGATAGGTCCCACCTGTGAGGTGTAGGCTGTGATGCGGATGCCAAGCTGCCTTAATGCTAATTTGGCTAATGCCCCGGCCACCACGCGTGAGATGGTTTCGCGTGCCGATGAACGTCCGCCTCCGCGGTGGTCGCGTATTCCGTATTTCACATTATATGTATAGTCGGCGTGTGAGGGACGGTACACTTCTTTCAGATTGTTATAATCGTTGGAGTGCTGATTCTCGTTCCATACGATAAATCCGATAGGGCAGCCGGTGGATTTACCTTCGAAAATGCCGGAAAGGAATTCCACTTTATCAGATTCCTTGCGTGAGGTGGTGATACGTGATTGTCCCGGGCGGCGGCGGTCGAGTTCCGATTGAACAAAGTCCATATCGATAGTGATTCCTGCGGGAAATCCGTCTATTACGCCGCCTATGCCTTTGCCATGTGACTCTCCGAAACTGGTCAGTCGAAGAATATTTCCAAATGAGTTGAACATATCAAATGCTTTAAAGGTTTATAATGAGGTTAATGCGTCAGTTTGTCTTGCCATAAGGGGCTTTGACTTTTTAAAGGTAACAATTATTTTTGTAAAACGTTTCAAAAATGACAATAAATCTTTTATTTCCCGACTTTGAGGTATGTGGGCAACCATCCCAATCTGTCTTTTGGATATATAGAAGTATTTAAGAATGTGAAGAATCTTTATAATTAACCCTTTCTGAAAAAAGGAACATCTATTTTTTAGAAAAGACCTTGTTTAAAGGTTCTAAAAACTGTTATTTTGCACTTCAAATATAAAAGAGAATATTAACTGCCCCTTAACTATGTAGGGATTTTATTAACTAAACAAGTATTTATATGAAGAAAAATTTGTTTTATTTATTTGCATTGATCTGTTCAATGAGTTTATTTACAGCTTGTAGCGATGACGATGATCCTGACTACTCAAAAGTCATTGAAGAAGAAATTGCAGGTAACTATAAAGGAACATTGGATATCAAATTGGACGGGACTACAATTGCATCCAGCTTGCCAAAGAATATTACTATATCCAAAGCCGGAAATTCTGCTATAAATTTGTTATTAGCGGACTTTACTTTAATGACTATGGATTTGGGTGATATTGAATTGAAAAATTGCCAACTAAGTCAAAAAGACAATTCTTATTCTTTCACAGGAACTCAGTCTTTAAGTATAGATCAGTATCAGCTTACGGCAGACGTGAAAGCAGCAGGTACAATTGAAGATGGTAAGATTACTGTTCTGTTGGATATAGCAGCTAAGCTTAATGGAGCATCTCAAAAGGTACAGGTGACTTACACAGGTACTAAACTGACTGGTTCTGAAAGTAGCGAGGCTAAGATTACAGCTTTTACGTTTGATAGCAAATTTGTGACAGAACAACCTGTTATCAATGAAGAAGAGGGTACTATTATATTTAAGGTGGATGAAAAAGCTACTGCTGCTGATTTATCAGCCTTAGTTCCTGTTATCACTATTTCTGAGGGTGCAGTTGTTACACCGGGAAGTGGAGAAGCAAAAGACTTTTCAAATGGAAACAGGGTAGCCTACACTGTGCTTTCTGAGGATTATTCTCAAACGAAGACATATACAGCTTTTGTTGCCGGTACTCAGAAAGTGAAAGAATACTCGTTTGATGAATGGAGCAAAGATACTTCTAATAGTGAGGAACATTTGCAATTTCCTGTGATTGGTACTGATTATAGGAACCAGCTTTGGACTTCTTGTAATCAAGCAGTTATGCTAATAAAATCGTTGGGTATGCTTGGAGGAATTACTTATACTGGTGATTATCCGGTACGTCCTACGGATGATGCTATTAGTGGTAAGGCTATTTTAATGGAATCGGTATTTACGACTGGAGGGGCCATCTTTGGAACACCTGTACCTAAGGTAACTGCTGCTACTGTTTTTACGGGAACTTTTAATGCTATGGCTGCAGTTACAGAAGGAGATGCCATGTTGAGCACTAAATTTGGTGTAATGTTTTCTGATAAGCCGTTGGAGGTAAAAGGTTCTTTTAAATATACGGCAGGAACTCCTTTTTACAATAAAGAAGGTGTAGAAATCGATAAAAAAGATGAATGTGCTTTATCTGCTGTTCTCTATGAAGTGGAAGATGAAAAAGAAACATTGCATGGTGGAAACATTTATACAGCAGGAAATATTGTAGCATCTGCAATATTTTACAGCGGAGACCAAAAAGAATATACTCCATTCTCTTTGAAGTTGATATATCATAAGGAATATGATGCTACAAAGAAATATAAATTTGCGGTTATATTTTCTGCAAGCAAGGATGGAGCAGCTTATGAAGCAGCTGTGGGCAGTAAGTTGCTGGTAGATAATGTTTCTATTATCTGTGAATAATAATTGAACAATACATTCTATTCTTAATATATAGAGTGGCTTTTATATAGGCAGGTGGTGTATATTTGGATATACATCACCTGTTTTTTTTGCATGTCGTGCAGAATATTAGAAGTAGGTGAATCCTTTTTCTTTAAGGAAATATTGTTTTTATAACAGGTTGTAAAACAATATGCTGCAAGTACCATTTGAATACCACCCTTTGGTATATTGAGTACCAATGGTTGGTATTTTAAGTACCACTCTTTGGTATTTCGAGTACCAACGGTTGGTATTTCAAGTACCAAACATTGGTATTTTGAATTTCCAACTTTGGTATTTTAAATAGCCGGCATGGAGATTGTCTTTGGGCAGGTTGCTGATGACGGATAGTCAGCCGGATTAATTTAGGGACAAAACAGACAGTGACGACCAGCATTTGGTCGTCACTGCATATATACCTTGTCGTCACTCGATAATTCCCTTATCCTTAATACATTGAAGCAAAAGGTGACGAGTGACGACAAAAAATGAAAAAATCTTGTTTAGAAAGCATATCCGAATCCCAAGTTCAGATAGATAGGATACATATTGAATGTAATCGTATCAAAGTCTTTTTGGAAGATATTATTCAGCCCCCATGTCACGTCGGCGTGTACGGTGAGGTGTTTGAATGCTTTCCATTCACCGCCGAATTGCACACCCCACTGGAATTTCCTTAAATCACTGGAGAAGTCATAAGTGGCGATGCTTTCACCGGTGAACTCCACTTTGGAACCGGTCTGGTCGGGGGTACGCAGGTGTCCTTCGTAAACATGTCCGGAGAAATTGCCCTCCAGCAGATAGGAGAAATAAGGACCGGCAGACAATATCCAACGCTTGCTGATGTGGTAATTAGCCAAAATGGGAATTGTCAGATAGGAGTTCTTTACCTTTGTCTTGACCCCGCCTGTCCAAAGACCTGCCAGCTCTCCGCCATTGGTATTGATGATTTTCATACCATAGTTCTTGACAGTGGCTTCGGTGGTCATGTTCTTATTCTCTAACCGCAGGCCTAACGTAAGTCCCCACTTTTTCTTTTCGTCAAACCATTTGGTGGCATTTCCTTCAATGGCAATGGCTATGCCCGGCGCATAACTGTCTATCTTGCGTATCTCTTTGGGCAGGGGGATAGGCGAGGTTCCGCCGATGTTGAACCCGGCTTTTATGCCGTATTCCCAACCATGCAGATAGGAATTGATAAGACTTTTGTTTCTTTCTTCTTGTGCCTGTACGTTGGTAACCATTGCCAACAGTGCGGCTATTATGCAAATAAAATGATACTTTTTCATACGCTATATTAGTTGTCTTCGCTTATAAGTTCTAATTCGTCTACATATAATGTGCTGCCAACAGCTCCCTTGAAATAAGCGCCGTCTACACTGGAAGAGAGTACGATGCTTAGTTTGTACTTGCCTTCCTGCAGTTTGACAGGGTCTATGCTCTTGCCGTTCACCGCTTTGAAAGGAAGTTCAAAGGGTGTCCATGAATCGGTCTCCTTAGCGTCCTCTTCACTGATACGGGCGATGGATACGAGCTTGTCGGAAGTCAAATCCAAACTGTTGCTGCCATCCAGCATGAAAGAGTTCTCGTTGGCTTCGTACATAATGGCATAAATGTCGAAACGGTCTTTTTTGTCTTTCTGCACTGCGCCTTCATCGGTGTAGACATCTCCTGCCTTGAACTTGAAGTAGCCTTTCAATGATACGGGACGTTTATAATACTGTATGCCGAACTTTGTGGCACGCAAGGGATCTTTAAGTGCGTTTGCCAAGTCGAATGAACCGATGAAGAGGTTTCCGGCGGCAATATACATTTTCACCATAGCTCCAAAGCTGCCTGTATCACAGGTTGTCAGTTTCAAGCCCTTGCCACGAAAACCTTCGGCAATCTGCTGTGTGGGGTAGCCGGTGCGGTTGTCCGTCATGCTGGTAAGTTTGTAACCGGGATTGCCGCTTGACCATTGCAGCACGCTGGAAACATTGGTTGAGGTGCCGGGCTGGAACTCGTAAAGAATGTCATATTCGGTACCGGCAGCGGGAAGCAGGTCTTCGAAATGGAAGATTCCCGGAACTTCTGCCGGTATGATTTTTACGGTATAGGTGGCAGTCCACTCCCCGTCTTCGGATGTTACGGTGAATGTGCGTGAATGTGAATCGTTGCTGAAATCGTAATTGTTCAGTATGTCGTTCGGGTAATGTTTGTCCGCACTAAGGGTCGCTCCGACAGGCAGAGTAAACAGTAATTGTTGTTTTGACAGGTCTGCTCCTTTATGCACATATATGTTTATTTCTTTCGAGTCGCTGTTGATGTGAGCCAATTGTACATCCGCACCGGTGCAGGCGTCAATCGCCGCTTCGGAATTAAGTGCTTCGTCCTGTATACACGACGTGACAGTCAGAATAAGCATGAGGGCAGTAGTCCACTTCTTAAAATTCATATACTTCTTTTTTTGAGAGTTGATAAATTGATATAGTTTAGCAATTTGCAAAAATACGCTATTATTTTGTAATAACAGATGCAATAACAAAAAAGTGCGATAAACTCTGTTATTTATTTGTTATTCCGCCTATCTTTGCATGAAGATTGAATAAAATATATATCTGTGATATGACTGAAGCCGAAAGAAAACAAATAATAGACTTGGTGCAGCGTGAAGTGGTGCCCGCCATCGGATGTACGGAACCTATCGCCGTTGCTTTGTGTGTGGCGAAAGCGACCGAAACCTTAGGAACAAGACCGGAAAAGATAAATGTCTTGCTAAGCGCCAATATCCTGAAAAACGCAATGGGGGTGGGGATTCCCGGTACGGGTATGATTGGACTGCCCATTGCCATAGCGTTGGGGGCACTGGTGGGCAAGTCGGAATATCAGTTGGAAGTGCTGAAAGACAGCAATCCTGCCGCTGTGGATGAAGGTAAACGCTTTATCGCTGAGAAGCGCATCAACATATCGCTGAAAGAGAATATTTCGGAGAAACTCTATATAGAAGTATGTTGTGAGTCCGGAGAAAACAAGGCTACCGCCATTATAGCAGGCGGGCATACCACCTTTATATATATAGCCCGGAATGGTGGCATCCTTTTCAGCAGGCAAAATGCAAGCAGTGAAGAGACGAAAGAGCAGACTGTGGATTTGACGTTGCGCAAAGTGTATGACTTTGCCATGGACGCTCCGTTGGATGAAATCCGTTTCATCCTTGAGACTGCCCGCCTGAACAAAGCGGCGGCTGAAAGTTCTTTCGATAAGAACTACGGTCATGGTCTGGGCAGGATGTTGCGCGGCACTTATGAACATAAGATATTGGGGGATAGTGTGTTCTCACATATCCTTTCTTATACGTCCGGTGCATGCGACGCCCGTATGGCAGGGGCCATGATACCGGTGATGAGTAATTCGGGAAGTGGAAATCAGGGTATTTCCGCTACGTTGCCCGTACTGGTTTATGCCGAGGAGAACGGCAAATCGGAAGAAGAGCTGATACGTGCGCTCATGCTCAGTCATCTGACTGTGATTTATATCAAACAAAGTTTGGGCCGTTTGTCCGCTTTATGCGGCTGTGTGGTAGCTGCTACGGGTTCCAGTTGCGGCATCACATGGCTGATGGGAGGCACCTACGAGCAGGTGGCTTTTGCCGTTCAGAACATGATTGCCAACCTCACCGGAATGATTTGCGACGGAGCCAAGCCCAGTTGTGCTTTGAAGGTGACTACGGGCGTTTCTACGGCCGTCCTTTCGGCTATTATGGCAATGGAAAATCGTTGCGTTACTTCTGTTGAAGGGATTATCGATGAAGACGTGGACCAAAGTATCCGTAATCTGACGAAGATAGGTTCCAAAGGAATGGACGAAACGGACAAACTGGTACTGGAAATAATGACGGGAAAGCAGTGATTAAGTGATTAACGATCAGGGATTAATCGCAACATTAATAATATGTGCCATTGATAAACTAATCCCTAATCGCTAATCCCTAATTCTTATTTACAGCATCCGTCGCCGCAGTCTCCACAATCGCATCCGCCATTGCATCCACCGCCGCATCCGCCACCACTCATCATGCATGCCATTTCTGCCAGCTCATCGTTGGTGGCCGGGCGGTTTTCCGTAACTTCACCCACGAAGTTCAGGTCGCAGCCTGCCAAGGGGTGATTCATGTCCATTACCACTACATCGTCTTTTACTTCGACTACGCTTCCGTTGATGCGTTGGCCTTCCGAAGTCATCAAAGGAATTACGGCGCCTTCCACTACGCGTTCGCTATCGAATTTGCCTTCTATCTCGAAGATGTTTTTGGGCAGGTCGATGACGTGTTCTTCGTCATATTCACCGTAAGCCTCTTCTGCTTTGATTGTAAAGTCGAATTTATCGCCTTTTTTCAAGTCTTTCACTTGGCTTTCAAAAGCTTCCAAAGTCAGGCCCAATCCGGAGATGAACTGGAAGGGGTGTTCTGCAGGAGCTTCTTCTGTGAATTCTTTTTCTCCGTTTTCGATTGAGTACAGCTTATATGCTAAGGTGATGTACTTGTTTTCTACTGTTTCCATTAATTTGTTATTGTTTAGTAAATACTGTTGTTCTGTCTCTAAAGTGGCAAAGGCAATGCGAATATCCGCATAACTTCAGAGGCGCACCCCGCCTTTGCCCGGTGCGCAAAGATACGAATATTTTGTTTCGTGGGAGGAAGCGCTCCGGTAAATTTCAGATTATTAAGTGCGTTGTGACTCTTGGATATGCTCTTCAAAACTATCCGAATCTTTTTATTTGAGCCTTATAAGTGATAAAATAAGATTTTAAAGCATGATTTTCTTACGATTATTCATGTTTATATCTTTTTTTTCTTCAATTTGTTTGGAGTTTATAAAAAAGCACTTACCTTTGCAGCATAATTATACGAGACAATCAATAAAAGAACAATAAAGACAATTTGGTTATGAATCTACATACATCTATTAACCTGGCAGTCCTGCATATTATCCGCGTCGTGGTGGTGGCATCAAGAGCGTGAGAAAGGTTATGTATGTATTCGTACGGTAAAGATATTTATAATAAGCCTTTCTCATTCCGGTGAGAAAGGCTTTTTTCATAAAAGGAGACAGATAAGATGAAACATCAGTTACGCAGTTCGTTCAGCACGCAAGGTCGCCGCATGGCAGGCGCTCGTGCATTGTGGACGGCCAATGGCATGAAGAAAGAACAAATGGGAAAGCCTATCATTGCAATAGTCAATTCTTTTACTCAGTTTGTTCCGGGGCATGTGCATCTGCATGAAATAGGTCAGTTCGTAAAGAAAGAGATAGAAAAGCAAGGCTGCTTCGCCGCCGAATTCAATACGATTGCCATCGACGACGGCATTGCAATGGGGCATGATGGCATGTTGTATTCCTTGCCGTCGCGCGACATCATTGCCGACAGTGTGGAGTACATGGTGAATGCCCATAAGGCGGATGCCATGGTCTGCATCAGCAATTGCGATAAGATCACTCCGGGTATGCTCATGGCGGCGATGAGGCTGAACATCCCTACGGTGTTCGTTTCCGGCGGCCCTATGGAAGCCGGAGAATGGAACGGGCAGCACCTCGACCTGATTGATGCCATGATTAAGTCGGCTGACGAAAGCGTGAGCGATCAGGAAGTTGCCAAGATCGAACAACACGCATGTCCCACTTGCGGATGTTGTTCGGGCATGTTCACCGCCAACTCCATGAACTGCCTGAATGAAGCAATCGGACTGGCGCTTCCGGGTAACGGCACGATTGTGGCTACGCATGAGAACCGGAAGAAACTGTTTGAGGATGCAGCCAGACTGATTGTTGAAAATGCGTATAAATACTATGAGGAGGGAGACGAAACGGTGCTTCCCCGCAGCATTGCCACCCGCGAGGCGTTTCTGAATGCGATGACGCTGGACATTGCAATGGGCGGATCTACGAATACGGTGCTTCACTTGTTGGCAGTGGCGCATGAAGCCGGGGCGGATTTCACAATGGATGATATTGATATGCTGTCCCGCAAAACTCCCTGCCTGTGTAAAGTGGCTCCCAATACTCAGAAATATCATGTACAGGATGTTAATCGTGCCGGCGGCATCGTGGCCATTATGGGCGAACTTGCCAAAGGAGGACTGGTGGATACGAACGTGCATCGTGTGGACGGAATGACATTGGCGGAGGAGATAGACCGGTACTGCATCACCAGTCCTAATGTTTGCAAGGAAGCGATCGGGAAATATACCAGTGCCGCTGCCGGAAAATTCAATCTGGAACTCGGTTCGCAGGGGGCTTATTATAAGGAATTGGATACGGATCGTGCCGAGGGATGTATTCGTGACTTGCAGCATGCTTATAGCAAGGACGGCGGTCTGGCTGTGCTGAAAGGAAATATTGCACAGGATGGTTGTGTGGTCAAGACAGCCGGAGTGGACGAAAGCATCTGGAAGTTTACCGGCCCTGCCAAAGTTTTCGATTCACAGGAAGCTGCGTGCGACGGTATCTTGGGTGGAAAGGTGGTCAGCGGCGATGTTGTCGTCATTACCCATGAAGGCCCGAAAGGTGGGCCGGGCATGCAGGAGATGCTGTATCCTACTTCCTATATCAAGTCCCGCCATTTAGGCAAGGAATGTGCGTTGATCACCGACGGACGCTTTAGCGGCGGCACTTCCGGACTGAGCATCGGACACATCTCTCCCGAAGCTGCGGCGGGCGGCAATATCGGTAAGATTCAGGACGGCGACATCATCGAGATAGATATACCGAACCGTTCTATCAATGTGAAGCTGACGGATGAGGAACTGGCTGCACGTCCTATGACGCCGGTGACGCGCGACCGTCGGGTGTCCAAAGCGTTGAAAGCGTATGCCAGCATGGTGAGTTCGGCAGACAAAGGGGCTGTAAGGCTGATAGATTAAAGAAAGTTTTAATAGAAATATACTTGACTTGATGGAAAACTTAATAACAGGCGCGGAAGCATTGATGCGTTCTTTGGAACATCAGGGGGTAAAGACCATTTTCGGTTACCCGGGTGGCAGCATCATGCCCGTATTCGATGCTCTATACGACCATAGAAAGAATCTGAATCATGTTCTGGTGCGCCATGAACAGGGAGCTGCACATGCGGCACAAGGCTATGCGCGTGTGTCGGGTAAGGTGGGCGTATGCCTGGTTACCAGCGGTCCGGGCGCAACGAACACCATTACAGGTATTGCGGATGCCATGATAGACAGCACGCCGGTTGTTGTCATTGCCGGACAGGTTGCTACGGGATTCCTTGGAACCGATGCCTTTCAGGAGGTGGATCTGGTGGGCATTACGCAGCCCATCACGAAGTGGAGCTATCAGATCCGTCGTGCGGAAGATGTGGCATGGGCAGTGGCACGCGCTTTCTATATAGCGCAGAGCGGACGTCCCGGTCCGGTTGTGCTGGACTTTGCCAAGAACGCTCAAGTGGATAAGACGGAATATGTGCCTACCAAAGTGGATTACGTGCGTAGCTATCTGCCTGTACCCGAAATGGAATCGGAAGCCATACAACAGGCTGCCGATTTGATAAATGCGGCGGAACGTCCGTTGGTGCTGGTGGGGCAGGGCGTGGAGCTTGGCAATGCGCAGAACGAACTGCGTACTTTCATCGAAAAGGCGGATATGCCTGCCGGTTGCACCTTGTTGGGGCTTTCCGCATTGCCAACGGAGCATCCTTTGAACAAGGGGATGCTGGGCATGCATGGCAATCTGGGGCCGAATATCAATACCAATAAGTGCGATGTGCTGATTGCGGTAGGCATGCGTTTTGACGATCGTGTGACGGGCAAGTTGTCCACGTATGCGTCGCAGGCAAAAATAATCCATTTCGATATTGATCCGGCAGAGATAGACAAGAATGTGAAAACGGATGTTGCCGTATTGGGCAACTGTAAAGATACCCTGGCTGCAGTGACCGAATTGCTGAAACCTGCCGGACACAAGGAATGGCTCGACAGCTTCTTGCCTTATGAACAGATGGAGGAAGAAAAGGTGATCCGTCCGGAGCTGCATCCGGCAGGCGACACACTGAGCATGGGTGAGGTGGTGCGTGCCGTTAGTGAGGCTACAAACAACGAAGCCGTTTTGGTGACGGATGTGGGACAGAACCAAATGATGTCTGCCCGCTACTTTAAATATAGCAAGGAACGCAGCATTGTCACTTCCGGCGGTTTGGGTACAATGGGCTTCGGCCTTCCTGCCGCTATCGGCGCCACTTTCGGACGTCCCGACCGTACCGTTTGCGTCTTTATGGGCGACGGCGGTTTGCAGATGAATTTGCAGGAACTGGGTACGGTGATGGAGCAGAAAGCTCCCGTTAAGATGATTTTGCTGAACAATAACTTCCTGGGTAACGTTCGTCAATGGCAGGCTATGTTCTTTAACCGCCGTTACTCGTTCACTCCGATGATGAACCCGGACTATCTGAAGATTGCTTCCGCCTACGGTATTCCGGCGCGTCGGGCGCTTACCCGTAAGGAGCTGGCGGAAGCCATTGAAGAGATGATTTCGACAGACGGTCCGTTCCTGCTGGAAGCCTGCGTAGAGGAGGAAGGAAATGTTATGCCGATGACGCCTCCGGGTGGATCTGTGAACCAGATGTTGCTGGAATGCTGATATAAATGAAGAATTATGAATTCTTCACTTATCATTCTTAATTAAAAAAAGTATGGACAAGACATTATATACAATTATCGTTCATTCGGAGAACTTTGCAGGTTTGCTGAATCAGGTAACGGCTGTTTTCACCCGCCGGCAAATCAATATCGAGAGCCTGAATGTTTCGGCATCCTCTATCAAGGGGGTACATAAATATACCATTACTGCCTGGACAGATAAAGACACTATTGAGAAGGTGACGAAGCAAATCACCAAAAAGATAGATGTGTTGCAGGCGCACTATTTCACAGATGATGAAATCTACCAGCACGAGATTGCGCTCTACAAGCTGACGACTCCCACGCTGGAAGAAAAACCGGAAGTGTCTAAGGTGATCCGCAAATACAATGCGCGTATCGTAGAGGTTAACTCCGTATTCTCCATTGTGGAGAAAAACGGTATGAGTGAGGAAATAACCAATCTCTACGAAGAGCTGAGCGCTTTGGGGTGTGTGCTCCAGTTTGTGCGTTCCGGACGTGTTGCCATCACTACGAGCTGCTTTGAACGTGTCAACGAGTATCTGGCAGATCGTGAAACAAAATATCGTCAGAGTAAAGAACAACAAGGACAATGAGTGAAAATAACAAGATAGGTACTTATAAGTTTGTGGCCGAACCGTTTCATGTGGACTTCACCGGCCGCCTCACAATGGGGGTGCTTGGCAACCATCTGCTGAACTGTGCAGGATTTCATGCGACGGAACGCGGTTTCGGCATTGCAACCTTGAATGAGGATAATTATACATGGGTGCTTTCCCGGCTGGCTGTCGAACTGGACGAGATGCCGTACCAATACGAGGATTTTTCCATCCGGACATGGGTGGAGAATGTCTACCGTCTCTTCACCGACCGTAATTTTGCCATTATCGACAAGGACGGAAAGAAGATAGGATATGCCCGTTCCGTATGGGCGATGATCAGCCTCAATACCCGCAAACCCGCCGACCTGCTGGCTTTGCATGGAGGCAGCATCGTGGATTATGTGTGCGACGAGCCTTGCCCCATTGAAAAGCCTTCGCGCATAAAGGTCGCTTCTGCGGAGCCGGCTTCTTCTCTCAATGCCAAGTATAGCGATATTGACATCAACGGACACGTAAACAGTATCCGCTATATCGAGCATATCCTCGATTTGTTCCCGATAGAACTGTATAAGGAGAGCTGCATCCGTCGTTTTGAAATGGCCTACGTAGCCGAGAGCTATTACGGTGACGAGCTCACTTTCTATAAGGACTATGCAGGCGACGGCGCGTATGATATAGAAGTGAAAAAGAACGGCAGCGAAGTGGTTTGCCGTTCCAAAGTAATATTTGTAAAGAAATAATTTATTAACCAATCAGTTGGCATAAGCCACAAATAAAAATTAAAACAAAAAATGGCACAATTGAATTTTGGCGGTGTTATTGAGAATGTAATGACCCGCGAAGAATTTCCTTTGGAAAAAGCACGTGAGATTTTAAAGGATGAAACAATCGCAGTTATCGGTTATGGTGTACAAGGTCCCGGTCAGGCTTGCAACCTGCGCGACAATGGTTTCAACGTAATCGTAGGCCAGCGTCAGGGTAAGACTTACGAGAAGGCAGTGGCAGACGGATGGGTTCCGGGTGAAACTCTGTTCAGCATTGAGGATGCTTGCCAAAAGGGTACTGTCATCATGTGCCTGTTGTCCGATGCGGCCGTTATGTCTGTATGGCCCACGATGAAACCGTACCTGACGGCCGGAAAGGCACTTTACTTCTCTCATGGTTTCGCTATCACATGGAGTGACCGTACGGGTGTGGTTCCTCCCAAGGATATTGACGTTATCATGGTTGCTCCTAAGGGATCGGGTACATCACTCCGTACAATGTTCCTCGAAGGCCGCGGCTTGAACTCTTCTTATGCTATCTATCAGGATGCTACCGGAAAGGCTTTGGACAGAACCCTTGCACTGGGCATCGGTATCGGCTCGGGTTATTTGTTCGAGACTACTTTCATTCGTGAAGCTACTTCCGACCTGACCGGTGAACGCGGTTCTTTGATGGGAGCTATCCAGGGATTGTTGTTGGCTCAGTACGAGGTTCTGCGTGAAAACGGCCACACTCCGTCGGAAGCGTTCAACGAAACAGTTGAGGAACTGACGCAGTCATTGATGCCGTTGTTTGCAAAGAACGGTATGGACTGGATGTATGCCAACTGCTCTACTACTGCCCAACGCGGTGCTCTCGACTGGATGGGACCGTTCCACGATGCTATCAAGCCGGTGGTGCAGAAGTTGTATCAGAGCGTTAAGTCGGGTAACGAAGCCCAGATTTCTATCGACAGCAACTCTAAGCCCGACTATCGTGAGAAACTGAATGCAGAGCTGAAAGCGTTGCGTGAGAGCGAGATGTGGCAGACTGCCGTAACGGTTCGCAAGCTCCGTCCGGAAAACAACTGATCTCCGGTGCGGACTTCTGAATAATAGAAGAGGTTGTCTCAGGTTTGAAGATTGCTCTGGATAATACAGGGTGGTCGGTTAATTCAAATTTGGGGCAATCTCTTTTTCATTGCCTGCCGTTCACCTTCTTCACGTATTCGAGCAGTTGCTTGTAGAAAGCATGGTGTCCCAGAGTAGCTGCTTCTCCCAATATGACGAGTTTCATGCGTGCCCTTGTTATTGCCACGTTCATCCTGCGCAAATCATTCAGAAATCCTATTTGGCCTTCTTCATTGGCACGTACCAGACTGATGAAAATCACGTCACGCTCCTGTCCCTGAAATCCGTCGACGGTGTTGACCGTTATCAGGCTGCGGTAAGGACGCAGGGTGGCGCTGCCTTTTATCTTTCCCCGCAGGTATTGCACTTGCGCCTTGTAGGGCGAGATCAGCCCGAAGTCGATACGTTCCTCAAGAATACGGCTTCCGCCTATCCGCAGGATGTATGCTTCCAGTTCTTTCAGCAGTAAATGGGCCTCCTCCTTGTTGATGCGTCCGAATGTTTCCCCGACAAACTCTTCCTTGAAGTCCATGTCGGAAGTGTCGATCCATGTGACGGGAGTGTCCCAGTCCAATATTCCCCGGTGGCGTATTTCGGGAGCCGCCTCCAGTTCCCCGTCATAAAACCAATTCGAGGAGAAGCGCATAATGTCCTCGTGCATACGGTACTGCACTTTCAGTAGGGATACGGCAGACGGCTTGTTGGCGGCGACTTTCTCCATCAACGTACGTTCCAGTCCGCCACGTGCGGCTTCATAACATTTAATGGTGGGCGGCAACTGGCAATGGTCCCCTGCCAGCACCACCCGGTCTGCCTTGCGGATGGCTATCCAGCAGGCGGCTTCCAGGGCTTGGGCGGCTTCGTCGATGAACAGTGTGCCGAAGCGGCGGCCGTTTAAAAGACGGTGATTGCTGCTCACCAGCGTGGAGGCAATGACGTGGGCGCTGTCAAACAGTTCGGTGTTGATCTGTACTTCCAGCGCTGTGGCGCGGTCGCGCAAGCGGCTCATGCGGCTGCGTATTCCCTCGCGTTCATCATAACTGCCGCGGCGGGCTCTGCCACCCAGTTGCCTCAGTTCCTTACGGATGCTCCATAATTCGGGATAAAGCGGATGATTCTCGAAGCGGCGTTCGTAAGTGAAAGAGAGCATCTTGTCATTGACGCGTGTGGGATTGCCGATTCGTAAAACATTCACGCCTCTGTCCACCAGCTTTTCAGAAATCCAGTCCACTGCCATATTGCTTTGTGCGCAGACCAGCACTTGGGGTTCGCGGTGCAATGTTTCGTAGATAGCCTCTACGAGCGTAGTGGTTTTGCCCGTTCCCGGAGGTCCATGCACGATGGCTACGTCGCGGGCGCATAGCACCTTGTTGACGGCTGTCTCTTGGGTAGAGTTCAACCAGGGGAAGCGCACCGGATAGAGTTCGCGGAACCCGGCTTTCATCGTACCCAGCAGTGTGTCCCGCAGTTCGGCGAGGCGGTTGCCTTTGGCACGAAGAACATCTTCCAGCGTCTCGAACATCGTGCGGTAGGAGGTTTCGTCGAAGTAGAGCTGAACGCCGAGGTTGTCGGCAGACTGTATATCCATAACAGCTCCTGCGCCGGGCATAACCACTACCATACGCACATCGTCCGCATAACTGACGGTGGCCGTAAAATTAAAATAAGTGATCTTTCCGTCGGCCGATTGGCGGAAAAAGCAGACAGGACGTCCGAATTCGAAATTATGTTCTATATCGGTGTTTTCGGTATGCGTAACCTCTATTACTAATTGGTTCAGGGAGTTATAGTAACTTCGCCCCGGTGAGGCAGGATACCAGCAGAGTCCCCGTTTGACTTTCCGGGCGACACCCATATTTTCTGTTTGCCGCTTGAACTCTTCTTTCTCGTATTCGTACTCCATGCGTAACAGGAGTTGTTGCCGTTGAATATGTATAATAGGAGATTGTATGTCGCTCTTTTCGTTCATTCTTATCATTGTAAAGCTCTGTGAGACCTGTCTCCTCTGTGGAGATTATTCTTTTGCAAAGGTAATAAATCCCCGCCGTTGGGGGAAGAAATGCTTTCTTTTGTTAAACTTTTCCTTGTTCTATTTTGTTTATTATATTAATTTGTAATCTTTACAATATTGAAAAACTAAAAAATAAGAGTGGTTATGGTTTATGATTTGACAATGCTTAAAGCGTTTTATTCGCTTTATGAGGGGAAGATAGGGCGCATCCGGACTGTGTTGCAACGTCCGCTGACTTTAGCAGAAAAAATTTTGTATGCTCATTTGTATGATGAGAGAAACGTGAAAAACTACAAACGCGGCGAGGACTACGTAAATTTCCGTCCCGATCGTGTTGCCATGCAGGACGCAACTGCACAGATGGCATTATTGCAGTTTATGAATTCGGGACGCAATGAAGCGGCTGTTCCTTCAACCGTACATTGCGACCATCTGATTCAGGCATATAAAGGAGCCAAAGAAGACATTGCCACCGCTACTAAAACCAACGAGGAAGTCTATCGTTTTCTCCGGGATGTCTCTTCCCGTTACGGCATCGGCTTTTGGCAGCCCGGAGCAGGCATCATTCATCAGGTCGTATTGGAAAACTACGCTTTTCCGGGCGGCATGATGATAGGCACCGACTCCCATACTCCGAACGCCGGTGGTTTGGGCATGGTGGCTATCGGCGTTGGCGGTGCCGATGCGGTGGATGTGATGACCGGCATGGAGTGGGAACTGAAGATGCCCCGCCTGATCGGTGTGCGTCTCACCGGAGCGCTGAGTGGGTGGGCAGCCCCCAAGGACGTTATTTTGAAGCTGGCGGGAATCCTGACTGTGAAGGGCGGGACAAATGCTGTCATCGAATACTTCGGTCCGGGCACTGCTTCGCTTTCGGCCACCGGAAAAGCCACGATTTGCAACATGGGCGCGGAGGTAGGAGCCACCACTTCGCTTTTCCCTTACGACGAACGCATGGCAACCTACCTGAAAGCCACCGGACGCGAAGAAGTGGCGGACATGGCTACTGCCGTTGCCGCAGAGCTTCGTGCAGATGACGAGGTGATGGCCAATCCGCAGAAGTACTATGACCGTATTATTGACATAGACCTTTCTGCATTGGAGCCTTACATCAACGGACCGTTTACGCCGGATGCGGCTACGCCCATTTCCGAGTTTTCCGAGAAGGTTTTGAAGAACGGTTATCCCCGTAAAATGGAAGTGGGGCTCATCGGCTCCTGCACCAATTCGTCCTATCAGGATTTGAGCCGCGCCGTCTCTTTGGCGCGTCAGGTTACGGAGAAAAACCTGCATGTGGCTGCTCCCTTGATTGTCAATCCGGGTTCGGAGCGCATACGCGCCACAGCGGAACGCGACGGCATGATCGGCGTCTTTGAAGAGGTAGGAGCTACGATCATGGCAAATGCCTGCGGCCCTTGTATCGGGCAATGGAAGCGTGTGACGGACGATCCCGTCCGCAAGAATTCCATCGTGACTTCCTTCAACCGTAACTTTGCCAAGCGCGCGGACGGCAATCCGAATACGTATGCGTTTGTGGCTTCTCCCGAACTGACCATGGCGCTGACCATTGCCGGAGATTTATGTTTCAATCCGCTGAAGGACACGCTGATTAGTGCCGACGGCAAAAAGGTGAAGCTCTCCGAACCGGTGGGGGAGGAGTTGCCGCCGAAGGGATTTATGGCAGGCAGCGAGGGATATACCGCGCCTTCCGGTGTAAAGGCGGACATTGTGGTGGATCCCCGGTCGCAACGCTTGCAACTGCTCACTCCGTTTCCTGCTTGGAATGGGGAGGATTTGCTCAATATGCCTTTGCTGATTAAGACGCAGGGCAAATGCACCACCGACCACATCTCGATGGCGGGTCCATGGCTTCGTTTCCGGGGGCATCTGGAGAATATCTCGGATAATATGCTGATGGGGGCCGTCAATGCTTTCAACGGTGAGACGAACAAGGTGTGGAACCGTTCTACAAATACGTACGAAACGGTTTCCGGTACGGCGAAGCTGTATAAGTCCGAGGGTATTCCTTCCATTGTCGTAGCCGAAGAGAATTACGGCGAAGGCTCCAGCAGGGAACACGCTGCTATGGAACCGCGTTTCCTGAATGTGCGTGTCATACTGGCAAAGAGCTTCGCGCGTATTCACGAGACGAACCTGAAGAAACAGGGTATGCTGGCGCTGACCTTTGCCGACAAGGCGGACTATGACAAGGTGCAGGAACACGACTTGCTTTCCGTTGTCGGTTTGAGGAACTTTGCTCCGGGACGCAACCTGGAGGTGGTGCTTCACCATGAGGACGGCAGCAAGGAGAGCTTCGAAGTACAACATACTTATAATGAACAGCAGATAGGCTGGTTTCGTGCCGGTTCTGCATTAAATGCACGATAGAATATGGAAAAAATTACTGTACCTTTTATTACGGGTGACGGAGTTGGGGCAGAGGTGACCCCGTCCATGCGGACCGTTGTGGACGCAGCCCTGAAAAAAGCCTATGGGGGCAGCCGGAGCATAGAGTGGAAAGAGGTTCCGGCGGGCGAACGGGCGTTTCATGAAACCGGCTCTTGGCTGCCGGAAGAGACAATGGAGGCGTTCCGGAAGCATAAGATAGGCATTAAGGGACCGCTGACTACGCCGGTGGGCGGCGGCATCCGTTCGTTGAACGTGGCGTTGCGTCAAGCGCTCGACTTGTATGTGTGCCTGCGCCCTGTGCGCTGGTATAAAGGCGTAGTCTCTCCGGTGAAAGAGCCGCAGAAGGTAAACATGTGTGTGTTTCGCGAAAATACCGAGGACATCTATGCCGGCATCGAATGGGAAGCCGGAACGCCGGAGGCGGAAAAGTTCTACCGTTTCCTGCATGAGGAGATGGGGGTGGGTAAGGTGCGTTTTCCCGAAACCTCTTCCTTTGGCGTGAAGCCTGTCTCCAAAGAAGGGACGGAACGGCTGGTACGTGCGGCATGCCTCTATGCGCTCCAAAACCACCTTCCCTCCGTTACGCTGGTACACAAAGGGAACATCATGAAGTTCACCGAAGGCGGTTTCAAGAAATGGGGATATGAATTGGCAGAGCGCGAGTTCGGCAGGGAGATAGCGGACGGACGTCTTGTCGTTAAGGACTGCATCGCTGACGCTTTCTTGCAGAACACGCTGCTTGTTCCCGAAAACTATTCGGTCATTGCCACTCTGAACCTGAACGGCGATTACGTTTCCGACCAACTGGCTGCCATGGTGGGCGGCATCGGCATCGCTCCCGGAGCCAATATCAATTACGCGACAGGACATGCCATTTTTGAGGCGACCCATGGTACGGCTCCCGACATTGCGGGAAAGGATATTGTGAATCCCTGTTCCATCATTCTTTCGGCTGTGATGATGCTTGGGCATTTGGGCTGGAAAGAGGCGGCTTCGCTGATAGAGGACGCTCTGGAGAGCAGCTTTGCGGAAGGGCGTGCCACTGCCGACCTGGCCCGTTTCATGCCGGGTGGCGTCTCGTTGCCCACATCTGCTTTTACGCAGGAAATTGTGGAAAGAATAGAACGCTGCGGGAGATAAATACCATTTACTTAACAAAAACATACATATCATGAAGAAGGAATATCTGATTTATAAACTGTCCGAAGATTTGAAAGAAGCGACCCGGATCGAGAATGAACTGTTCAAGAAGTTTGATGTAAAGCGCGGCTTGCGCAACGAGGACGGAACGGGAGTGCTGGTGGGACTGACCAAGATAGGCAATGTGGTGGGCTACGAGCGTATTCCGGGGGGCGGACTGAAACCTATTCCGGGGAAACTGTTCTATCGCGGTTACGACCTTGAGGACTTGGCGCATGCCATTCTCAAGGAAAAACGCTTCGGCTTTGAGGAAGTGGCCTATCTGCTGCTTTCCGGTCGTCTGCCCGACAAGGAAGAGCTGGCTTCCTTTCGCGAGCTGATCAATGATAATATGCCGTTGGAACAGAAGACGAAGATGAATATCATCGAGCTTGAAGGAAACAACATTATGAATATCCTGGCACGCAGCGTACTGGAGATGTACCGTTTCGATCCGGATGCGGACGACACCTCGCGCGATAACCTGATGCGCCAAAGCATCGAACTGATTTCGAAATTCCCCACTATCATAGCCTATGCCTTTAATATGCTTCGCCATGCCACTCATGGCCGTTCATTGCATATCCGTCATCCGCAGGAGAATCTTTCGCTTGCAGAGAATTTCCTCTATATGCTGAAGAAGGACTATACGGAACTGGATGCCCGCACCCTCGACCTGCTGCTGGTGTTGCAGGCGGAACATGGCGGCGGTAACAACTCTACGTTTACGGTACGTGTCACTTCCTCCACCGGTACGGACACTTACTCTTCCATAGCTGCGGGCATCGGCTCGCTGAAAGGCCCGCTTCATGGCGGAGCCAATATCCAGGTCACCGACATGTTCCACCACTTGCAGGAGAACATCAGCGACTGGACCAGTGTGGACGAGATAGACACCTATTTTACCCGTATGCTGAACAAAGAAGTGTACAACAAGACGGGACTGATATATGGCATCGGCCATGCCGTCTACACCATCTCAGACCCCCGCGCCCTGCTGTTGAAGGAGCTCGCCCGCGACCTTGCGCGTGAAAAAGGCAAGGAACGGGAGTTTGCCTTCCTTGAACTGCTGGAGGAACGTGCCATTGAGGTCTTTGGCCGCGTGAAGAACAATGGGAAAACCGTTTCGAGCAATGTAGACTTCTATTCCGGCTTTGTATACGAAATGATTGGTTTGCCGCAGGAAATCTTCACTCCGCTGTTTGCCATGGCGCGTATCGTGGGCTGGTGCGCACACCGCAATGAGGAACTGAACTTCGAGGGTAAACGCATCATCCGGCCTGCATACAAGAATGTGCTGGAGGAAGTGGCGTATATCCCTATCAGGAAGCGGTAGGATTTACCTGAGAAACACAAGCGTCGGATCACCTTATTCTTTCCCATATGGGGTATTTTTCTTTCCACCATGGTGGAAAGAAACTTTCTCCATGAGGGAACAAAACTTTCTTCGTGGAGGAAAGAATAAATATTGGCACTCCCGGCGGTAAGCATTTCTACTCCTTTTTTATAATTCTCGCAAGAAAACGATTTGGAAGTCGCAAGTTTTCTTTATATTTGCCACATCTAAATGAAAGGATATGAGCGAGGAGGGGTTTCATCTGTTTTTGGGAGCGATGTGTGCCACTGCACTTTTTGTATTCATCGCCCTTTATTTCATCAAAGCCGGATATGGAATGTTCCGTACGGCATCATGGGGATATTCCATTAACAACAAGTTGGCATGGGTGCTGATGGAAGCGCCGGTTTTCATTGTCATGTTTTGGCTGTGGGGCAGGAGCGGGGTTGGCTTTTCTGTGCCGGTGTATCTTTTCTTCCTGCTGTTTCAGTTGCATTACTTTCAGAGGTCGTTTGTCTTTCCTTTTCTGCTGAAAGGGAAGAGCCGGATGCCGGTAGCCATTATGGCTATGGGCATTGTGTTCAACGTCCTGAACGGAATGATGCAGGCAGGCGGTTTGTTCTATTTTGCTCCTGAAGGGCTGTATGCCGGTGGTTGGACCTATTTGCTGAAACCTCACGCCTTGCTGGGAGTGCTGCTGTTCTTTGCAGGCATGTTCATAAATCTTCATTCCGATCACGTGATACGCCATCTGCGCAAGCCGGGCGACACGAGGCATTATCTTCCGGCAAAAGGTCTCTACCGCTATGTCACTTCGGCCAACTATTTCGGTGAATTGGTGGAGTGGACAGGCTTTGCCATACTCACCGCTTCACCCGCTGCATGGGTGTTTGTCTGGTGGACTTTTGCCAATCTCGTTCCCCGTTCCGACGCCATTTACCGCCACTACCGGGCAGAATTCGGGGATGAGGCTGTGGGAAAACGCAAACGCATCATACCTTATGTCTATTGAATAACCGAAACTTCATAATTCACAATTCACGATTCATAATTCACAATTCATAAAGTCGTCACATGGAATCAAAATTATTCACACCGGTCACTTTCGGACCGTTGACTTTGCGCAACCGTACCATCCGTTCGGCTGCTTTCGAGAGTATGTGTCCGGGCAACGCTCCTTCGGATATGTTGCTCAATTATCACCGTTCGGTTGCGGCAGGAGGTATCGGGATGACCACTGTGGCCTATGCCGCCGTTACCCGGAGCGGCCTTTCTTTCGACCGTCAGTTGTGGATGCGTCCCGAAATAATTCCGGGGCTTCGTAGGCTGACCGATGCGGTGCATGCTGAAGGCGCTGCTGCCGGAATTCAGTTGGGACACTGCGGAAACATGTCCCACAAGAGCATTTGCGGGTGTACGCCCGTCGGTGCAAGTGGCGGCTTTAACCTCTATTCGCCCACCTTTGTGCGCGGGCTGCGTGCCGATGAACTGCCGGAACTGGCGCGTGCCTACGGGCGTTCGGTGAATTTAGCGCGTGAGGCAGGGTTCGACGCTGTGGAAATCCATGCGGGACATGGTTATCTCATAAGCCAGTTTCTGTCGCCTGCCACCAATCATCGTAAGGATGAATTCGGCGGGTCTTTGCAGAACCGTATGCGTTTTATGGATATGGTGTTGGAGGAAGTGATGAAGGCTGCCGGCAACGATATGGCTGTACTTGTGAAGATGAACATGCGCGACGGTTTCCGGGGAGGCATGGAGATGGATGAAACGATGCAGGTGGCGAGGCGTCTCGAACAGTCGGGCGTGCATGGACTGGTGCTGAGTGGCGGTTTTGTGAGTAAAGCGCCCATGTATGTGATGCGCGGGGAAATGCCGATTCGCAGCATGACGCACTACATGACGTGCTGGTGGCTGAAGTATGGAGTGCGTATGGTGGGCAAATGGATGATACCGGCGGTTCCCTTCAAAGAGGCTTATTTTCTGGAGGATGCCTTGAAGTTTCGTGCAGAGCTGAAAATTCCGTTGATATATGTAGGCGGACTGGTTTCGCGTTCCAAAATAGACGAGGTGTTGAACGAGGGCTTCGATGCCGTACAGATGGCACGTGCATTGCTCAACGAACCGGGTTTCGTAAACCGGATGCGCGAAGAGGAGGATGCCCGCTGCAATTGTAAGCACAGCAATTATTGCATAGCCCGGATGTACTCCATTGAAATGGCTTGTCACCGGCATCTGGGCGAGGAGCTTCCCGCTTGTCTGAAAAAGGAAATAGAGAAAATTGAAGCCAAAGGGTGATTGGAATTTTTGTAACCGGTAATTAATAATTGATAATCGTGAAACTTGCTGTCATAACCGGCGCCGACGGTGGCATGGGAACGGAGATAACGCGTGCTGCGGCTAAGGCCGGATATAGGATTGTTATGGCTTGTTACCGCCCTGAAAAGGCGGAAAAGGTAAAGGAAATGCTGGTGCGTGATACCGGCAATCCGCATATTGAGGTGTTGGGCGTCGACTTGTCCTCACTTGCATCTGTGGCGGCGTTTGCCGAAATTCTTTTGAAACGCGGCGATGCCGTCGGTCTGCTGATGAACAATGCGGGGACAATGGAGACGGAGCGCCGCATCACAGAGGATGGCTTGGAGCGTACGGTAAGCGTCAACTATGTGGCCCCTTATTTGCTGACGCGCAAACTTCTTCCTCTGATGGGAGAAGGAAGCCGTATCGTGAATATGGTGTCTTGTACTTATGCTATCGGACATCTCGATTTTCCGGACTTCTTCCTCCGCGGCAGGAGAGGGGGCTTCTGGCGTATTCCTATTTATAGCAATACGAAATTGGCTCTGACCTTGTTTACGATTAATTTGGCTGCCCGCATCAGGGAAAGGGGCATCGTGGTGAATGCTGCTGATCCGGGAGTGGTTTCCACCAATATTATAACAATGCACATGTGGTTCGACCCGCTGACGGACATTTTCTTCCGTCCTTTCATCCGTACGCCGAAGCAGGGAGCGGCTACGGCCATTCACCTACTGCTGGATGAGGATGCCGGAAAGCGTACGGGTACGTTGAATGTGAACTGCCATCCCAAGCGGCTTTCAGGGAAATATACCGGTCATGTGCAGATGCAGGAGCTGTGGAACAGGACGGAAAAGATTGTGGAGAAATGGTTGTGACAAAAAAAGAGCGGGTGTTAAGACCCGCTCTTTTTTGTCTTTATGCTTTGCTGACTTTTGTCAGATGGAAAGCTCTCTTAATACGTTTACCAGATCTTTCTTGATAGGCTTGTCATTCTTGATGGCTTTTGTGAAAGGTACATAAACCACTTCATCATGCTCTATGCCGATCATGACATTGCGCTGGCCTTCCATAATGGCGTCGATTGCTGCGGCGCCTAAACGGCTGGCAAGGATACGGTCGTGCGCCGTCGGGCTGCCGCCACGTTGCAAATGGCCGAGGATTGTTACACGCACGTCATACTGGGGATACTCGTTTTTCACGCGTTCGGCATAGTGCATCGCACCGCCGGTTAATTCGCTTTCGGCTACAAGCACGATACTGCTGTTCTTTGATTTGCGGAAACCGTTCTTGATGAATTCTTCCAGTTGGTCCACTTCCGTACTGAACTCCGGAATAATGGCCGCCTCGGCTCCGGAGGCGATAGCGCCGTTCAGAGCAAGGAAACCTGCATCGCGTCCCATTACCTCAACGAAGAAAAGGCGCTCGTGGGAAGTCGCTGTGTCGCGAATCTTGTCTACGGCATCCAAAATCGTATTCAAGGCGGTGTCATAGCCGATTGTCGTGTCTGTTCCGTAAAGGTCGTTGTCGATAGTTCCCGGCAGACCGATACAGGGAACGTCGAATTCTTGCGCGAAAATGCGCGCACCTGTCAGAGAACCGTCGCCGCCGATAACCACCAAAGCGTCAATGCCTTCTTTTTTCATGTTGTCATACGCAACCTGACGGCCTTCGGGAGTGGTGAACTCTTTGCAACGGGCTGTTTTCAGAATAGTACCGCCCAGTTGGATGATGTTGCTCACATTCTGGCTTTTGAATTCTTTAATCTCGCCGGTTACCAAACCTTTGTAACCTCTATATATGCCTTTCACTTGAAGTCCGTTGTAAATAGCCGCGCGTGTCACTGCGCGAATAGCTGCGTTCATTCCCGGAGCGTCACCGCCCGATGTTAAGATACCGATACACTTAATTGTTCCCATAACAATCTCCTTATTTAGTGTTAATAATTACCTTAAAAATTTGCTGGCAAAGATAACAAAAGCTTTTTAAATTCGTGATTTTATTGCCTCGGATATTTCTTCCATTAACCATTTGGGCGTGGAGGTGGCTCCGCATATACCAATGGACTCTGCACCGAGGAGCAGTTCGTTATCTATTTCTTCCGCACTGTCAATCAGGTGCGAGTTCGGATTTACTTTTTTACATTCGCTGAACAGGATTTTTCCGTTGGAGCTTTTCTTGCCGCTGACAAAAAATACCAGGTCGTGCGAGGCGGCGAATTTCTTGATGTTGGGGATGCGGTTGGCTACTTGCCGGCATATGGTATCGTAATACTCGAAAGTGACATCCGGGGATATATGCTCTTTTATATATTCCACTATCTTCTGAAATTCGTCGAGTGATTTGGTGGTTTGCGAATAGAGGCGTATGCTCTTGCTGAAATCCAGCATTCCGGCTTCTTCCAGCTTTTCAATGACGATTGCCTGCCCTGTGGTCTGTCCCACTAAGCCCAGCACCTCGGCATGCCCGTTTTTGCCATATATGACGATCTGCTTCTCTTCATCATCCTCCTGAATGTACTCCTGCTTGATTTTCTTTTGCAGGCGTAGCACCACCGGACAGGTGGCGTCGATGATCTCTATGTTGTTGCGCCGGGCGATTGTATAGGTCTCAGGCGGTTCGCCATGTGCCCGTAACAAAACTTTAACGTCATGCAAACGGTTGAACTCCTCATGGTTGATGGTGATGAGGCCCATGGCTTTCAGCCGCTCCACTTCACGACTGTTGTGTACAATGTCGCCCAAACAGTATAAGGTTCCGCCTTTGGTCAGTTCTTCTTCAGCTTTATTGATTGCGGTCACTACTCCGAAGCAGAAACCGGATCCTTCATCTATTTCCACTTTTGCCATATCGCAGATTTTTTGGATTATGCTTTACAAACCTTTTCAAACTGTGCTGCCAACCATTCCTTTTGTTGTGAGATCGTCATGTGGCTATTGTCCAGCAGCAATGCGTCGTCGGCTTTGCGGAGAGGGCTTACCTCTCTGTTTTGGTCTATATAATCCCGTTGTTTCACATTCTCTAAAATCTCGTCGAAACCGGCTTCCTCCCCTTTGGCTCTCAACTCGTCATATCTGCGCTGTGCGCGGATTTCGGGAGAGGCCGTTACGAAGATTTTCAGTTCGGCATCCGGAAAGACGGTAGTGCCGATGTCGCGGCCGTCCATTACAATGCCTTTGGATTTTCCCATTTCCTGCTGTTGGGCTACCATTGCTTCGCGTACAAAGTCGAGTGCGGCAATGGGACTGACGCGGGAAGATACCTCCATTGTACGAATCTTTTTTTCCACGTTGACACCATTCAGAAACGTGTCGGGACGTCCTGTATCCGGATTCAGTTGAAAAGAAATATGAATGTCTTTAATCTGCTCTTTCAGCTTCTCCGTATCAATGTCGTTGCCGGTGAACAGACCGTTTTCCATACTATATAAAGTGACGGCGCGGTACATGGCTCCGCTGTCAATGTAGATATAACCTATTTCGCGGGCCAGATCTTTGGCCATTGTACTTTTCCCGCATGAAGAAAAACCGTCGATTGCGATTGTAATCTTTTTCATATGAAATGATTTTATACTATAATTTATATGGAAATATTCTTTTCGATAGAAAAAAATGAATATTTCAATTAAAATTCCTGCCAAAGATACGGTATTTTTAAAATATCTCGTTACATTTGTGGCACAAAAGCAGAGGAAGGCTTTTGAAGAATTAAAAAAATGAAAATGCACTGCTTATTGTGTGAAAAAACACAGCTAAGCAAAAACAATAGTGGGAAAAGTACTATATTTGCCACAGATGGGAAACACTAATAATTATAGTATAAATTATGGAAATTAAAAAGACACCTAAGGCAGACTTGGAGAACAAAAAGTCAACTTGGCTGCTCGTCGGTTACGTGATTGTGCTCGCGTTTATGTTCATCGCATTTGAGTGGACAAAACGTGATATCAAGATTGATACGAGCCAAGCCATTACCGACCTTGTATTTGAAGAGGAAATAATTCCTATTACGGAACAACCTGAGCAGGCGGCTCCACCACCTCCTCCTGCCGCTCCTCCGATTGCAGAAACCTTGACAATCGTGGAAGATGATGCCGATGTGGAAGAAACTACTATTGCTACATCTGAGGAAACAAATCAAGCTGTAGAAATTAAATATGTTCCAGTAGCCGTTGAGGAAGAAGAACCGGAAGAACAGACTATTTTTGAGGTAGTAGAACAAATGCCGGAATTCCCGAATGGCGGTATGGCCGGCTTGATGCAGTATCTGAGCAAGAACATCAAATATCCTACTATCGCTCAGGAAAACGGTACCCAAGGTCGTGTAACTGTACAGTTCGTTGTTAACAGAGACGGTAGTATCGTAGATGCTAAAGTTCTTAGAGGTGTGGACCCGTATTTGGATAAAGAAGCTATCCGCGTGATCAGTTCCATGCCGAAATGGAAACCGGGTATGCAACGTGGTAAGGCAGTGCGTGTAAAATATACGGTGCCTGTAATGTTCCGATTGCAGTAATAAAATATTTATAACGTGAGGAGGCTGCCTAAAAGCAGCCTCTTTTCATTCTCTGCTATTCTTAAATTGAAATACTTATGTTTACAGCTTCCGAGCTTCTCGAAAAAATAAATTCTCATATTGCAGACCTGCAGTTTGTCCGTACTCCCAAAGGTTTATACGATCCTGTCACCTATGTCTTGTCAATGGGTGGAAAAAGAATCCGTCCCGTATTGATGCTTATGGCTTACAACCTCTACAAGGAGGATGTTGAGTCTGTCTTTTCACCGGCAACGGGTATCGAAGTATATCATAATTATACATTGCTGCATGATGACCTGATGGATCGTGCAGACAAACGTCGTGGAAAAGACACTGTACATAAAGTCTGGAATGACAATGCCGCCATCCTTTCGGGTGATGCGATGCTGGTGCTGGCTTATCAGTTTATGGCGCAATGTCCGGTGGGGCATCTGAAAGAGGTAATGGACTTGTTCAGCCTAACGGCGCTTGAGATTTGTGAAGGTCAACAGATGGATATGGAGTTTGAACGGCGAAATGATGTGAAAGAGGAGGAATATTTGGAAATGATTCGTCTGAAGACATCTGTTCTGTTGGCTGCGAGCTTGAAAATAGGAGCACTATTAGGGGGCGCTTCTGCAGAAGATGCGGAGCGTTTGTATGACTTTGGTGTGAACATGGGAGTAGCCTTTCAATTGAAAGATGATTTGCTGGATGTATATGGTGACGCCGCTGTCTTTGGAAAGAATATAGGTGGGGACATCTTGTGCAATAAGAAGACTTATATGCTGATCAAGGCTTTAGACCATGCGGATAAGGAGCAACTGAGCCAATTGGAGCATTGGATCACCATTGCTGACTTTAATCCGGTTGAGAAGATTGCAGCCGTAACCGATTTGTATAATCAGATAGGGGTTAAAGGTCTTTGTGAGAATAAAATGGTAGAATATAGTGACAAGGCTATGGGTAGTCTGGCTGCTGTCAGTGTGTCGGATGAGAAGAAAAAAGAGCTGGAAAAACTTATAAAAGAACTGATGTACCGGGAAGTGTAACTAATATTAATCCGATTACCCAATGCCTTATAGGAGATTACCAAATACAGACCAAGCAAGAATACGGGCGCTGAAAGCCGTAGTTGTGAAAGGCGATATATATAATGTATATGATTTGGCAGTGTCTTTAAAAACTCTTACGGATGCCAGAAATTTCCTGATGAAATTTGAGGCTGCCCAAGCGTATTATGCCGAGTGTTTTGAACGCCAGTCGAAAGCCGGGCGTAAGCACCAGTCGAATGTAAAGATAGCACGCCTTTATATATCGCATTTTATTCAAGTCTTGAATTTGGCTGTAATCCGTTCGGAAATCCGCACTGCGCATAAAGAGTATTACGGCTTGGACATGAAGAGTAATAATGTACCTGATTTGTCCACCGAAACAGCTCTCGCAGAGTGGGGACGTAAGATCGTTGACGGTGAGAACAGACGTATTTCTCAAGGTGGAATCCCTATTTATAATCCTACCATTGCCAAGGTCAGGGTACATTATGATATTTTTATGGAGAGTTATGAGAAGCAAAAGAATTTGCAGGCCTTGACAGCCCGTAGCCTGGAAATGCTTGCTTCCATGCGTGCCGAGGCTGATGCTTTGATCTTAAATATCTGGAATCAGGTGGAACAGAAATATGCAGGAATCACACCCAATGAAAAACGCTTGGATTTGTGTCGTGCTTATGGCCTGATTTATTATTATCGTACCGGAGAAAAAGAAGAAATAACGAAATGAGGTTAGTCGATTCACATTCCCACCTTTTTCTGGATGAATTCCAATCTGATTTGCAACAAGTGATGGCACGCGCTCAAGCAGCGGGAGTAACTCATATCTTCATGCCCAACATCGATAGTACGACCATAGAGCCCATGCTTCGTGTTTGTTCGGAGTACAAAGGATATTGCTTTCCGATGATGGGGCTGCATCCTACTTCTGTAAATGCCGATTATAAGAAAGAGCTGGCCATTGTGTCCGAACATTTGGCAATGCCGAATGATTATGTGGCAATCGGTGAAATCGGCATGGATCTCTATTGGGACAAAACTTTCCTGAAAGAACAGCAATTTGTTTTTGAGCAACAGATACAATGGGCGTTGGAATACGAACTGCCCATAGTTATCCACTGTCGTGAAGCATTTGATTATATATATAATGTACTGAAACCTTACAAAACATCTCCTTTGAAAGGCATTTTTCATAGTTTTACAGGTACATTGGAAGAAGCGCTCCGCATATTGGAGTTTCCTGATTTTTCTATTGGTATCAATGGCGTGGTGACATTTAAAAAGTCGAATTTGCCGGAAGTTTTATCAAGCATACCTTTAGCGCGGATAGTCCTTGAAACCGATTCCCCCTACCTTACTCCTGTGCCGAATCGGGGGAAGAGAAACGAGAGTGCAAATGTTAAGGACACCCTGTTAAAAGTAGCCGAAATATATGGAAAGTGTCCGTGGGGCAGGCCATCCGTTTGCTGGAAAGTCATGGCTACTCGCATCGGTTCCCAAGTTTGTCCCTTATCGGTACTGCGGCTTACTCCGATATCGATTTTCTCTTGCAGGTCCACGCTGCTATTATAGCGAATATCGTAGACTCCGAGTAATGTTCCGTTATTCGTCGTCACTAATCCCGGGATGCGGAAGGCCGCCGATCCGTCATCCCCGGCTTGGCGTACGCCGATACCTACATGGCGTTCGTCCACCTTTCCTTTCCAAGTGATGTCGATCGGTTTGTTGTTGATCTGGGCGTTAGGTATCGTAGTCGCTACTTTTGCCAATAAGGAAGTCTCTGGCTTCATCTGGATACTTACCCAGAAATAATTGATGCCTTTAAGCATCGGTTGTTTAGAGGTTAGTTTTACCGTGCGCGACAAGGGGGCGGTAACCTCATCTTGCCGTACGGAATAAGATTCAAGAGCCTTACGGGTATTTCCCGGTATATGGCTGGATATGTACGTAACGGGACTGAAATGTTCCCCTTTGCGGGATGGAGCTTCCACTCCGCTATAAAATAGACGTATCGCTTGGATGTCCGACAGATTGACATTGTCTCCGATCTGTATCGTGATCTCGTTTAATACATCCCCTTTTTGGGCCGGTATCCGCATCTCGTAAAGTACATTGTCGATCCGGTCTATCAAGATGGGGATTTGTTGCTCTCGCACATAAAGACTGTCTGCCGCAAAAGCCGTTTGTACGATGAAAAGAAGGCAGAAATACAGGAAAGTTTTTTTCATGATGTTTTTTGTTTGTAGGTTGAAATTAATAGATATGTGAATTCCAAAGGTAGCGATATTCATTCATATGAACAAAGCCCCTTTGGAATTCGTGCCAAAAACCTAGTTATATCCAATCGCCTTAAACCTATGTACGATTAGTATCCGGGAGTCTGTTTCAATGCGGGATTGTTTGTCAATGCATCCTCGTTGATCGGCCACAAAAGACGAGACTCTTGTGCGGTCGTGTATTTCAAGACATATTGATTACCGAAACGTCTCAAGTCATACCAACGCTTGCCCTCGAAGAAGAACTCGCGCAGCCGTTCTTTCAATATAGCTTCCATCACGTTCTCATCGCCCCCCTCAAATGGGTTATCGTTATAGAAACTTCCCTTGTCATTCGGATAAGCGACCTCGTTTTTATGTGCGTTGAAATATTCAGAACCGTAAGCACGCTCGCGTACGGCATTGATCTCCGTGGAAGGATCTTCTCCTAAGAGAGCTTTAGCCTCGGCTAGTAGTAACAGGGCATCGGCATAACGGTAAATAGGATAATCATCCAGCCAGTTACGTTCGTTGCTACCCTCCAATGTTGTTCCTTGGAATTTGTATGCGAATGGAGCGATGTACTTTATGCTTCCGTCTTCCTGTTTTTGATAAACAGCTTTCAAGGTTCCTGTCAGACGGGAATCATTTTCGCGGAAAGTTTTCCAGTAATGATCTTTCTTAACTTGGTAACGCATTAAACCGTGGAAATTATAACCCGGAATTTCCATGAATGGGGTTCCTGATTCATCGCAATAGTTTGCCATGTATTCACGTTGCGGAACCATGTTGTTTCGCCAATTATAATCTTTCCACATGGTGAATTCATCTTTGATACTCTTGAAAGCGAAGATGATCTCGCTATTCTCCTTATTCCCATAGGCGAATACATCAGTAAACTTATCCTGTAGCTTTAGGTTGCCGTTTTGTTGAAGATCTTGCAAAGCAGCCTTGGCGGTAGAATAATCTCCTGTACCTCCACCCATTTGGCGACCACTCCATAAATAAACTTCACCTTTTAGTATCAATGTGGCTGATTTAGACCAGTAGCCTTTTCCATATTTGTAAGAATAATCACTACCGAAAGCATTGACGGAAGCGTCAATGTCTTTCTTGATCTGGTCCATGACCTCACTTGCTGGAGACGCCGCTTTTTCCAAATGAGAGATATCCAGTTCGTTACCTAGAGTAGGTTCGGTTACCAAAATTACATCTCCCCATGAACGTAATAGATGGAAATAAATATACGCACGCATACCATATGCTTCACCTAAGAAGTAGTTCTTCTCATTTTCATCTAATAAGGTAGTCTCGTTGGTCTTACGGATCATGAGGTTTAATTGGTTGATTGTCTCATAGAAATCTCCAAAATTGCTGATGCCCGTAAATTCAGCGTTGATCGTATTATACGGATATCGTTCTACGCCTTGAGTGGCTTCACCTCCGAAAGGCTGGTCGCCATAAATATCGGCACGTGGTTCACCCAGTACGAATATATTATAGCTACGTAAGCGAAGCAAGGAATGCAGACCTGTATTGAATGCCTTGAATTGGTCCGATGATTTCCAATAGTTAGCATCGGAAATACTGCTGACTGGCTCCATGTCCAACGAGGTGCATCGATTGAATGTCAACAAGGACACAGCCACCATAAAGGTTATAAATATCTTTTTCATATGATGTTTAATTTTTATGCGTTAATTAGAAAGTTACAGATACACCCATAAGGACAGTCTTAGGAGTCGGATATCTACCATTGTCGATGCCTTGACCATAATAGGTATCTACGGCTGGTTCTGGTGATACTCCGGAATAACCGGTAAAGTAGCACAGATTTTGTCCGGTGACATAAACAGAGGCGTTTGACATAAACGCTTTATTGATCCATCTTTTCGGTAAGTTCCATGTCAATGTGATCTCGCGAAGTGCCAAGTAATCACCCTTTTCATAGAATCGTGAGCTGTTGTTATCTACAGCCGTAAGTCCGTTGTTGGAGCGGGTGATATTCTTTTTGCTCAATTGATCCGCATAGTAGAATTTCGGGATATCCGTATTCGTGTTCTCTTCAGACCAGCTTTGTTTAACCATGTCGATGATGTTAAATGAACCTTGGTATTGTCCGATAGAGCGTGCGGCCAAGTCGTTATACAATGTATGGCCTAATGCGTAGTCGAAACGGGCGTATAAAGAGAAATCCTTGTAAGAAACGGTGGTAGAGAAACCTCCTGTTACGTTCGGGAAGATATTGCCTACCTTCACACGGTCTAGATTGTTGATGACACCGTCACCATTCAAATCGGCCCAACATACGTCACCCGGCTCGATTTGTTGTTTTCCGGTTTTGTCTTTCAGGGCTTCCCATGCCGCTGGACCATATAATTCACCAATGGCGTCATAACGATTATTTGCGTTTGCTTTTACGTCATCCCAATCTTTGAAAATGTGATCTTGCTTGAATGCGAACAAGTCACCCAGCTTTCCTCCTTCTTGTTTTCCGCCAACCCAAACGACTTCGCCTTTTTTCGGATCCCATACTTGGTATCCACCTTGGCGGTTGTTCTCGTTTCCGTTTGCCGGAAGCTTGATGATCTTGTTGGCTACCGTAGATAAGTTAGCTGTTACGTCCCAACTGAAACCTCCTACATTATTTAAGATGTTAGCTTTTACCTCCATCTCAAAACCTTGGTTACGCAGTGTTCCTAAGTTGGTTTTGATACTTTTGAATCCCGTGTAATTAGGCAAATCCAGATCAGTCAACAAATCGGAAGTCGTACGGTTATAATAGTCTAAGATAAAGCTTAAGCGGTTATTGAAGAAACCTATATCCAGACCTACTTCGAAAGACTTACTTTGCTCCCAACGTAAACCGCTATTAACCAATTGGTCATTGTAAAAACCAACGGAATTGTTGTAGTTTGTTATGATGTTTCCGTCTTTGTCCTTCTGTCCGTAACTACCGTATACGTCATAATAGCCTAATCCGTTTACATTACCGTTTACACCATAGCTGACACGTGGTTTCAGGTTCGAGATAATATCCGCTAATTTGGAGTCCTTGAAGAAATCTTCCTCCATGATGTTCCAACCTGCGGAGACACCCGGGAAGAAACCCCAACGGTGGTCGCTCAGTTTGGAGATACCATCATAACGAGCTACAACAGACAACAGATATTTGAGGTTGTAGTTATAGTTTACACGAGCGAAGCCGGAAAGGATACGATAGCCTTGTTTGTAACTGTATGAATACGTACGGTTACTTCCTGCGTTCAAGGTTGGGATATCATCCGAAGGTGAATTTTGAGTCTTGGCGTTTAACGTATATTGATGCCAATTGAAATACTCACCGCCGACCATGGCTTCCAAATTGTGCTTGTCCTTGAAACTATCAGAATATGTCAAGGTCACACTATGTTGCTGTTGATTTTCCTTTACATATTTCGCTTCAGCCTGGCGCGTTAGGTTCGGTGTGCTAGAGTTCTGTTGTTGATAGGCTTTATCAAATTTATCCGTTTGATTATCTACGTGATACAAAGCGCTATTAGCCTTTAATACTAATTTCTCGGGAATGATTTGCAAATCGAAACCTATGTTGTATGTTGAACGACGGATTCCATTTGTATTCGTTAGCTTGTCCTTGTAGTAAAGAGGATTACCATCACCGGTACCGAAACCGGAAGCGGGAGATCCATCTTCCATATAGGGGTTCCAAGTTGGGCGTTGGCTCATCGTACGATAGAAGAACTCGTATTGACCGATCCATAATCCCGGCGTACGAGACCAAGTGTAAGTCGCCCC